>Ga0208940_1000080_pt1 | contig 122614 bp, 117 predicted proteins | sample AD_JPNNA6_MetaG_FD_184445 | JGI IMG/M metagenome (GOLD analysis project Ga0208940, IMG submission 184445) | Active sludge microbial communities of municipal wastewater-treating anaerobic digesters from Japan - AD_JPNNA6_MetaG (SPAdes) (version 2) | ecosystem: Engineered > Bioreactor >... | reverse complement strand
GTAGTTGATCGAGGGAAGATCATCAAAGTCATCGTGAATCTAAGCGTGTCGCAGACCGCCATTCTGAGACTGATGGGAAAAGAATGCGGAAATTATTACGGGTTGAACTGAACACGCGGAAAGTGGGTTCAACGATGCCAGGCCGCAGATCCAGGCCAGAAACGAGATGAAGCTCGCTCAAAGGTTCGTGAAACGATACGCTGCAAGGTCTTAGGCGGGGGCCAAAAAAAGCTCCCTGGGCGCTAGAACCGCCTGCATGTGGTAAGCTATCTTATCACAGTCCTTGCCAGGGCGGTCAGGAACAGACCAACCAGGAGCAGGCCCAGCAGCTTCTCGACAGCCAGCACGTACCTGGCTCTTCCCTTAACCTTCACGTCCTCCGGGGTAGAGACGAAACCACCCAGAGTCCTGGCGCCGGAAGTGAACGCCGCTGCGCTCAGGTACATCGCTTCCACGAGAGTTGTCTTCTTGTCGGGGGTCTCGATATCTGCGGTGAAGTAGAAGAACCCGCCGCACAGGAGGATCACGAAGAGCGACCAGATGACCGGTAGCTCGGGCATGGTCCCGTAGCCGTACAGGATCCAGAGGAAAAAGTCAATTGGTTGATAGTAGATAGGCAGATTCTGCCGGTTTGCATTTCGGTACGAGACATAGCACTGATCGGCATCGGAATAGAAACCCAGTTTCTTGAAGTTCTCGATCAGCCGAAGATACGCAGTATCATCAAAAGAAAGATTATCAATGCTGATCCACCTAATGTAAACTTCATCATATTTTAATCTCTTTAAATTTAGTGGTCCTATAAAATGCGCATTCTCAAAGATAGCTTTCCCATTTAATTGGCCATCCTCAAAATCAGCATTTCCCTCGAAGGTGCAATCGGAAAAGAAGGCATTTCCGGCAAATATTGACTTAGTGAAGAAGCTGTCTCCATCGAATATAGACGCAGTAAAGTAGGTATCTCCTTTGAAAGTGGATTCCGTGAAATCAGCATCCTCATAAAATTTGGGTCCATTATAATAGATCCAACCGAAGTATGTGATACCATTGAACTCAGACCGCTGGAATTTGGCGGCCCCTTTGAACACAGATTCCCAGAAAAACGCGTCTTTATTAAATTTGGAGCGCCAGAAATATGCATAATTGTCGAAAACAGATTCTCGGAACTCTACATTCTCGTTGAATATGCAGTCATGGAAATATGCATTCTCATTAAATACTGATCCGACAAATTTAGTGTTCCCACCGAATGCGGAATAGGAGAAACTGGCATACTGATTGAACGTGGATTTTGAAAAGTCAATTTCTTTCGTGAAATTTGAGGACGATATATCAATTGATTTACGAAAAGTCGAAAATGTGAAACTGACCTGCCCATTGAATTTCGAATCATTTATTCTTATTGGAGATTTGATAATTACGTCCTCTAGCATCAGATCGCCAATAACAGTGATGTGATCATATTCCACGGGCTCATCATTGCGAATCTTGGTCAAGATCTCAATGGCCGGAACATCCATCAATTGCTGATCAGAAGCCGCAAATGCATATCCAACATAAACGATAAGCGATACTGCTACTAAGGCCAAAATCCTTTTCGAGATCTCCACAAGAATGTATCTCTCATACATCTGTCATAAATTTGTTGGCCACATCGTGGTTATGCTTCAGCCGTTGACCATTCCTGTGATTTTCGCCATCTGACCGGGCGCCATCCTGCCCGGAAAAGCTGCGGCTGAAGCATCTTCCTAGTCAGTGGCGGCGCCTTGCGTAAAATTCTTGTTGGCGATTGCGGCCTACATAGCAATCCTCTAGCCGGCGCCGCCTTCCAATATCATAGGAAATTGACATGACATGCCTAAGTGCTCCGTCTGCCTCAGCAAGCACCGCGAAAAAATCGATATCGCTATCACATCTGGCGCATCAGAGCGGAGCATTGCGAAGCGATACGGTGTAAGTGCTTCGGCAGTGCACCGGCACAAAGCAGATGGGCATGTCAGCAAATCCATAAAGTCGGCAGCTATCGAAAAGCAGACACAGATCGGGATAAACGTCGCCAAAGCGGCCAGGGAGGGGGATCTGCGGGCCATAGGATACTTGCTTATCGCTCCCGCCGTGAAGGTGCTTGAGATCCTGAGCAAAGGAGATCCGGAGAAGACAACCGACGATCGGCCCAAGGAATCTGGATTCTTGGTGGGGTATCTGAGATGGGCGGCGGAAGTGTATGAGAAAACCAAAAAGCCCGAAGAGTTCATCCAGTCCAGGGATAAGCTACCTGCAGATCTCTGGTCCTTTCTTTCTCCTTATACCGCCGAAGATTACAAAGCTGCTAACGTCAGGCTCCGGATGCACGAAAGCGGGACCGGTGGATATGGTCTGAAGGGCGATGAATTGATTTCTGTCTTCTCGCTGCCCGGTGCGCACTTGGGAGATTCGTTGGTCAAGGATGCCGTGGCGAATGGTGCCAAGCGGCTAGATTGTCTAGGAGAGGACTTGGTAAATCTCTATAAGCGTAATGGTTTTAAGGTAATTAAGACAGATAAGTGGGATGAAAGATACGCTCCGGATGGCTGGAATTATTCGAGATTCGGAAGGCCTGATCTTTATTACATGGAGAGATAAATGGCTACTACCAAGGAACAGGATCGGAACCTCAGGGATGCCGCTGAGGAGCTATTTGGCTACTCTCCATGCCTGCATTGCAGAAACTTCATTAAAGACGTGTACGCGGAAGGCGTTCATTGCAGGGCGTTCACTGATATAGACATCCCCGAGGAGATCTTCTTCGGAAGGAACCTCCATAAAGATCCCTACCCAGGGGATCACGGGATCCAGTTCGATCCAGAAGATTAAGCCGCAGCCCTCCTTTTTCGCAATTTGCAGCCCATCCTCATAAATTCCTCTTTCGGTCATGCCCCAGATCCCAGCTGGGCACTTATCATCATGCTTAGTCCTGTAGTGTAGCGGTCAATCACAGGGGACTTTGGATCCCTAGACCTGGGTTCGACTCCCAGCAGGACCTTTACGGCAACCGTCGCCGGATTCGATTTTTTGACGGGGAGTTACTATGGAAAACGACCAATCCACCAACCAGAACCAGACCAGGACCTTCACTCAGGATGAAGTGAACAGATTTCTTGCAGACGAGAAGCGAGCCTGGCAGGCGAGAGAGGCCGAGCTGAAAGCCAAGGCCGACAAGCTCGACCAGTACGAAGCCCAGACCAAGACCGAGATCAAGAAGGCGCAGGAGGCGATCGAGAAAGAGACTGTTGCGAGAGCTGCTGCCGAGGCAGATCGAGACGCTCTCCGGCTGGACTGGATCAAGGCCAGCTCTAAAGACAATTAGGATGAGATGGAAATTGAAACGCAGCTTCATACCGCCGTGACAATCCTCATAATATCTTAACGAAATATTTTACTACCTAAGAGTTCATGCACCTGATATGGGCGATCTCCATCTCTCACAGTTCGAAGCCAGAGTGAAGTTCGACTCGGATGCCGATCTCTCACGATGGTCTGGAAACGTCCTGAGGAGCGGATTCGGAGCACATCTCAGGACTATGGTCTGCATGCAGGGAGCCGGTGGCGGCGAGAGTGGATGTGAGGCATGTCAGATGGCAAATGTCTGCGTCTATGAATTCTTTTATAACAGCAGTCCACCAGAAGGAGGGCGGGTGCTCCGAAAGCAAAGCGATGTCCCTCGGCCTTTTGTCTTCGATCCACCTCCGACCGGAAGGCTCGCTGCCGGATCGGAGGTTGCCTTTAACTTCACTCTGTTCGGACGTGGCGTTCAATACCTGCCGTACTTCTTGCTTGCATTGAGAAACCTCGGGGAGAGCGGCATGAGCAGGGGCTACCGGCAGGGATACGGAGGGTTCAGCCTGGTGGCGGTGGACTCCATAGGGTACGGTGCCCGAAATAATATCTTCTCAGGGGATACGGTATTCAACCGGGCCATTGAATTGAGCTACCAGGAGATGCTCAAAGGGTCCGTGGAGCAGAGGGGAGATCTCAGGTTGCGCTTTTTAACCCCCACTCAGATCAAGGAGGATGACCGGTTCACGGCCACACCCACTTTCCGGGGCCTGATCTCCAGGCTTCTTTTCCGGGCCAATGCCCTGGCCGAGTTCTTCGGCTCGGGAATGCTGTACGATAATGAAAGGGCGCTCTCCCTGCTAGGGGAGTGCCGGGCCGTATCCACTGTCTCTGCCAATACAACAGAGATCCGGGCGGATAGGTACTTTCACAAGCAGAGGCAGAGAAAGCAGAATCTCCCACCATTCTTTCGTGGCGAGATCACCTACAGTGGCGAGTTCTCCAGGGATATCATGGCTCTGCTGGAGCTGGGCAGGCTGATCCACGTGGGGAAGATGGCCACCTTTGGAAACGGGCTGTATGAGATAGATGTGTGAGAGCTTGATATAGGGAGCCTGGCATATAAGATTCATCGAAGTATTGTTGCGCCAAAGATATGCCCTCTATCTAAAGGGTGAAATCGATAGCAACCATATTAGGCTGACTTGAAATGTCTGAAGATGCGACCAGCCAGGTCCAGGAGTTCAGGTCCAAAATTGTGGAGGTCCTGAGGCGACATGATGTCAAGAGGGCTTCTCTCTTCGGATCGATTGTGAGGAACGAGATGAGGCAGGACAGCGACATAGACCTCCTGGTGGAGTTCAGCGGCAAAAAAAGCCTGCTCGATCTGGTGGGATTGAAGCTGGACCTGGAAGAGACGGTCAAGAGAAGGTTCGATGTGGTGACCTACAGGTCTATAAGTCCTCTCTTAAAGGATAGAATACTGGGGGAGCAGGTGGCGATTATTGAGTAAGGAAACTTTGCCGCTTCTCGATCATATCCTGCAGTCAATTGAGCTGGTCGAGAGGTACACAGATGGGAGAACCGAGAAGGATTTTCTGCAGTCTGTGGAGCTTTCGGACAGGGTCATACGAAGGCTGGAGATAATTGGCGAGGTGGTAAAGAACCTGCCTGAGGATTTGAAAGCTGATCACCCAAAGATCAAGTGGAGAGAGATAGCCGGAATGAGGGATGTATTAATCCATAGGTATTTTGAGGTCGATTTGGAGCTTACCTGGCAGGTGGTTCAAAGGGACATTCCAGAGCTCAAGAAAGTGATAATTCAGATGAAGGAAGGTTTGAGACGATAAAAGTGCCGGGATGTTTTTGTAAGGGGACAATTGTCTTCTTTTGGGCTCGCAAAGCCCCAGGGGACGATGGAGACACGGATATGTATCCCAAGTCATCCTGGGCGTGCGGCTGCATAGCGGCGGGCGAAGCTTAACAAGAGAGCGTTTAAGCAATATTGATTCTCTATCGCTCCCCGGATTGTTGCTGCAAAGGCCTATGCTAAGCTCAGCGGGATTCAATGGCTGATCAAGATACCGAATGGCATTCCTATTGTAATTATTACGCAGCAATTGGGCAAAGAACTACTATCTTCTTCTCCTACCGATTATTTTGCTTCATCGATTGCTGAACACACTTGACCGCATTCAAACATTTTCGAGGCGATTTCCCAATAAAAGTCTGGCAGGCAGATGTTATTTTCACCGAGGCGGAATTCAATGTATTCCACATAATCCTTCGTCGTCCCTCGTATTATGATATATCGCATTGTTGCAGCCAAGATTTGATATTGCTTAAAGTACCCACCGTAATTGGGCGGCAGTTCTAGCCAATTAGTGCCACACACTCCATTCTTCCAACTGCCTTCTTCTACCGGCGACAGCTCAATTATCTGAAACATTGTCCTCTTCTTGCCAAGAAGATAGGTTTGTCCCTCCGCAAAGCCATCCAAAATTTCTCTTTTTTGCGAGAATGCATAAGTCACAAGTCTGTGGTTAGGCTTGACAGCCTGAATCGTTCCATATGTCGGGACATGATGAGGCCTAGGCTTCTCTTCGAGGTATCCTTTCTTGAAGATGTAGCATTTGCTTGTGCTGGGGTATGCCTCATTAACTACGTTGAAGGCACTTGTATCAAAATGATCGTCAGGCAATCGGTATCCCGTCTCTGCTATAAAAAGGCCGGGAAGGAACCACACAGGTAGCTTTGGAATATCGTAGGTCTCGGTGAAGTCATACGCATCGGTTTTCAGATCGATGATGTGTGGCTTCCAGGTAGCACCTCTGGTCAGACTTGCGTAAAGGGCTTCGCTAGTTACATGGGTGTGGGTACGGTAATCTGAGCCAAAGTCCGATGCCACTACCGTAAATCGCCCGCAATTCCTAAGGGCGATTGCCCTTGCATAGAGCACCTGCCATCACCTGTTCAGAGCTTCGTAATACTCATCAAAGGATTCCTGGAGCTTGCCTGCAACTTCATCTATCTCTTTACCGAAGAGGGCAACGCTTCCATTTAAATCATCGAACTTCACCGCACGATCATCGAAGAGTCTTTTAAGAGTACCAGCTTCCGCCCATTTGAGCATATCCAGCACAGAGAAACGCGGGTAGCCTGTTGCTACTACCAGGAATTCTGTATCGAATTTGCCATGATTGGCTGAGTACTTTCCATAACCATGCTCATCTGCCCTGCGAACTGCATGAAGATAGCCTTCGACATCCAGGAGCGTGGGGCTTTCGATGATGGTAATGAAGGGGAAGCGAGTGCCGGCTTTGACGTACTCATAGAGATGGTAGGTTTCTGAGCCCCTGGACTTATTCACGTCTTCATAAACCTGGTTGCCGATGCCCATGCCTTCTTCGCTTCCCTCCATGGCAACACAATCACCGACGTCTTCTACGGAATAGGTATCGAAGTAGCGTGCTCTGGAAAATGTTGCACCCTTTCCAGCCTCCAGACCCCCAAAGAGAGAGCAATTCCAGCAGGCGATGCAAAGGCCATCCGGGATGGTGCAGTCCTTATCGAACTTGGCCTTGAAATAATCCTGCCATCCCTGTCCTTTCTTTTCAACAAGTTCCCTGAACAGGCTCATATGGGCTCTACGCTCGATGCCTTTCAGCTTCCTGCTGATGAACTCCGCCCTGTTCCTTTCCAGGAGTTCCAGCTTGTCCACATAGGTTTCAATGCCCTGACCTTCATGGGACACGGGAAGAAAGCGGGTCTTAACTGTTTTGATACCTGCAATAGTTACCACTCTGCGGGTGTAACTGGGCTGAGCTACATGTCGCTTTTTATCAATCCTGGGAATCAATGAGGTTACTGGCGTCAATTGGTTTTTGAATTCCTCAATCTGACTCAATCTATCTCCTCCTCATATTATTTTATTAGTATTATCAATTCTATCCACAAGCTCATTCGGTCACATGGACTTCTGAAGATGCCATCTCCTTCAACTTCCATACATACCGCTTTCTATTGGCGATCAGAAACTCCTCTGCCTCATCCAAAATCCTTTGAAGCTTTTCACTATCGCCATAAACTGCAGCAAGCCTGTCAATGTGAGGCCTAACCTCATTGCGGAATCCCGATTTTATGGCGTCCTCCTCCAGAGCCTCTGGGTTGCCACGATTGGCCTCAGCATATGCTCCTGTGAGCAGACGCCTGGGGTAGAGGTACTCATAGGCCCGAGCATAGAGGCTTCGCTTCAGGTGGTTAAGGTTGTCTTTGCGGTTTTCGAAGAGCGCACGATTTTCAATCATCCACTTCTTCAGTGCCAGAAGCTCTGGATATTCTTCATCCCTTCTGTAATCGTTAGAGTCTCTCAGCACCTTGCTCTTCCATTCCTCAAACCCCGCCTCTACATCATCGTAATAGCGTATGTGGCTCAGCAGAAGCCTTGGATATTTCTCATAAGCGGTTGGTTTCTCGCTGAGAAAGAGCGGCAAAAGGTCCTCACGGTCTCCACCAAGCCGATCGAGAGTGCGAAAGAGCTGGTCGCAAAACTCGTTCAATTTCTCAGTATCCACTTTTTTAGGCATTATTTCCCCTCTCATCAGAGTTGATTTAGCTTCTCGATCATCTTCAAGTATTCTGTCCCGTCGATCATCCCTGTGCCTTTGACGAACTCCCTGGAGAGTCGCCTGTATTTAGACTCTCGAAGGTCATCCCCGGCTCGGAGTGGTGAATCCCTGAGGATATCAGAAAAAGTGCCCAGAGGGTCGTCTTCCAGCCTTTCGGCCAGCAGTATCCAGTCAGCTACAAGAGAATGCCCGTCACGGTATTTGGAGACCTTTCTGGCAAAGTTGACGATGGCACTGTAATGCCTGATTGCCTCGGAGGCATTTTCTGCTTTGCCTTGGACGTAGAAGGTATCGGGATTGAAGCCTCCTGGCCTGAGAGTTGGTACTGATTGGAAGTAGTATGGGCCATCACAGCCACAGAGCCTTCGAAGAAGGGCAAGCAGTGTAAATGCAGCCAGACGGCTACGGGACAGGCGGTGATTGACGAAGTCCAGTGCCTCATCTCTTCCGGGCTGTAGGCGTGGCAGGATAAATACGAGAAGCCTGTAGTCGCCAGACCCGAGTGCCAGGACCTGGGCTCTTTCCTCCTGGGGCGTCTGCGCCAGAATATCCAGCCCCGGCACAACGTCGTCCTCAGCTATCAGGGCCACCAGAGCGTCTTCGGGAGTGGGAATGCCTTTATCCTCAGCCTGGCGCTCTGCAGCACGGCGGGAGATCTCTTCTTTCACATACTCCAGTGAGAAGGGATGCTTCTCTTCAATGGCCTTTTTCCTAAACTCGCCCACAAGATCAAAGATATCATCGATGGTGTCCCTGAGCTGCAGCACCTCGGCCTGATTATGCCGCCCGTAATGGAATACAATATTGTACTGCTTGGACACAGGATAATCCTTTGATTTGGGCTGTGGCTTTGCGTTGTGCATGCCGAGGAGTTTCGTCGCCAGGTAGCTGCTGATGCCGCACCGTCCGCAGAGGGCATCTTCAAAAGGCTCACGCTTGGATGACTGGTTGCAGAACCGGCCTGCGCCAAATCCTGCTGTGATGTTCTTCTCCTGAATGATCGCTGCATCAGATCCGCAAAAGCGGCAGGGAAGTCTGCAGCCATTTCCCTCTTCTGTCGCAATGCCGCCCATCGAAAGAAAGCCGAGCTGTACGCCGCTTTGGAGTGAACCGGCAATCTGATCAAGGCTTAGGTCCGGCATCTTCTCTGCAAGGTTAGGGGCAAGAGAATCGGCCTGCCCCTGGCTTATATCGGTTTCCGCCCTGACCAGGAAATCCTCTATCACTTCCAGAAGCCTGGGCCGGTCTATTACAGCGCCCTTTTTGCGCTCCATGAATGTCTCCTTCTCGAAGTCATCGTCTTGGCCCAGAGCGAATACCGCCCGAATCTTGTCGGCGGGCAGCAAGCCCTCGTCCATGGATCGCTTCAGAAAGGCATGGACGCTTTGCATCTCCGCTCCGTTCCTGGCATAGAAGAAGCTGAGGACGGCGAAGACCACGTTGATATTCGTTTCCTCATCGCTGGCCAGGCTGCGCAAAGCCCAATTGGCCTTTTGAAGAAGCTGTGGCAGCAGGACCCTAGGAACCGAGAAGGCCGGATAGGGCTCAATGTTGCTCTTGTAGAATTTGAGCATACGGGAGATATCGCCGTAGATGCCCCTGCCCGGATCTTCATCGCCGAAGTAGAGTTCGGGCAGGCTGGATGATATATCCTGCAAGAAGAGGTCCCGGATGCTTTCCAGAGATGCTCTGCCGTGGTAGAGATAGTAGTAGCTATCCAGGTCGTTTGCGAGGAGGACCATTTGCCCCTGGTTTCCATGCTCCACGGCTCTTATCAGCGCCTTGCTGAAGAAGTCGTTTAGCAGGACGCTTCCGAGGAAGATCTCTTCCCTGTGCACCACCGGGGAAAAGAGGCGGATGAGGGCAATGTGAGTGCCATTGGAGAGGGCCTGCTCCCAGTAGGCTGTGCCATCGGAAACGAGGCGTGCAATCTCCTCGGGACTGGCTGTGCCATCTAAGCCCCATGAGCGAAACGCTTGATCAGCAGCACGGGAAATGAAGGTAAGATCAGTGTCAGTCATTCAGCCTCCGTTGTTCCTACGAGACCCTGGCAGGCGCTCAGCACTTCGTGCGCCTTTGAGAGAGCTTCTTTTGCATCATCTGCTGTGTAAAGGCTCTCAGGGGGCATTCCGCTTTGTTCATCGCCGTAAAAGCTGATCTCGCGCTCCGCCCTCAACATGCGGGAGATGGAGGCCAGATGGGGGATGCGCCTTCGGAAGGGCTCCGGATAGCGGTCGGCGAATTGTTTTAACAGAGGCCCAACGTCGTGGATGCGAGGTACCTCGATTTGTGCCCAGAGGAGAGCAGCTTTTAGCGCCAGCTCAACGACCTCCTGGGAGCGTCTCACAACCATATTCCAGGCTTGTTTTCCCTGGAGGTACTCGGCCTCCTCGACGATGATTATGGCTCGTGATATCATTCGTTTTGTGGATTCATTGGACTTCATGGTTACACAACCACCCCTGATAGATCGGCCCGCTTTAAGTCCCAGTACCAGTAACGGCCCACGAGGCGGCGCTCTGCTCCGGCTCTCTGAAGGCGCTCTCTCACCTTTTCCAGCAGGGTTTCCAGGAACCGGTCGCGGTCGTAGAGCAGGACTGCCTCCTGCGACATGTCCAGATAGAGGGGGTGGAACTGCTGAGCCTCGGTACGGGTGCGGATCACCTCGATGAAATCGGCGTAAATGCCCTGCACCCAAAGCTCTTCCAGCTCTGGCATCAGAGAATCACGCACAGGCTGGAGGAGGCGGCGCCGGTTCAGCATTCCTGAGGGGGCCTCCTGGAGGACGACGAAGAGATCGATGTCGGAGCTGGGGGTAGCCTGGCCGCGGGCTACAGAGCCGTAGAGGGCGATGGAGACAAGATTGTCTCCCAGTTTTTCCTGGGCGGCCGCAGCGTAGCGGTGGGCGAGGTTCAGCAGGAGGGCGTTTAAGGCAGAGCGGGAGAGTGGCATTTCATAATTCATCAGTTCTTCATTCTTCAAGATGTCACTCCCCTGGAGCTAATTCCCAGTATCCCTCTTGATTTAGCTGGATAGGGGTATCAGCCTCTAGTATAGACCCAGGTACCCAACAGATTCTCCCTTGAGTTAAGCCCATGCCGAAATGCTGGCTATGTTGTGTTTGTCGCCCTACCAATGGTTCAATCAACCCTCTGGCTCTTATGCCATCTACCAAGGCGTGGGCCAACAAGGCTTGACCGGTTTTCAGACGGACTTGAGGACGATCTCCATCAAACTGAGCCTTCAATCCGCACAGCTGGCCATCCAACTCCATTTCAACAAGTTTGAGCTGCCCAAAGCCGTAGCGACGTTCCCCGCCAATTTGAAGCGTTCCTAGCCACTTCTTCCATTGATCCTCAGTTCCTATGAATTGGTTAGCGGTCTCATCTAGGAAGACCCATCCTTGGAGGCAGAGGCTAGAAAAAACCTTGCCGTTCAGTGGGTGAGGGGAGATGAACTCAACCTCATGCAAGCTCCCTTGAGAGGCGCTGGTAGTAGCCGAATCTAGGGCGGTGGTGACATGAGCATCGATATAGTATTGCTCAAATTCTTCAGTTGTCTGCTCCCCATATTGCAGACCGTTTTCGGTGAAACGGGGGGTGAAGAGTTGGTTCTCATCGCATAGGAAGAAGTAACTGAAGGCGCAATGTTCCTGCACCCATTTTCCGATTTCTCGGTAATTGCCCTCAGGAGCATTCGGAGCGATAAAACCACTTCGCGCTAACCGTTCGGTAACCGCGCCCCAAAGGTTGCGCGCAGGCACATAGTAACGTGTGCGCTGCACATTGCCTACTTTGTGATAGCCAATATGAAGTGGGCTATACAGCTCATATGTGAGGCGGAATAGTTGCCAGGTCATAGGTCACTCCTTAAGTGCTTTGGCATGATAGCGGGCGTAGATTAGGGCTTGTTCCAGCAGACGCTTGGCAAGCAGTAGCTGATCCAGATCGTTGGCGAGATGGTCCCGCACAACTTGGAGCAGATCGTTGGAGTTCTGGAAACCGGTGATGTTGGCCTCTTTCAGAAGCTCTCTTGCGCAGTTCTTTATCTTCTCAGCCCCCTCCTTCTCGCGCGAACCTCGTGACTCCTGGTAGAGGAAAAAGGCGTAGACGCCATCCTCCTGCAGCACGCCCAGCGATTTGGTGATGTGGTTTTCAGCGTTCTTGCCGATGGCCTGCTGGACCGAATCGGCGATCTCCCAGCCATAGCGGGCGCACAGTTGGTCCAGGTTGATGCGGCTCATTGCCCACCTCCCACGTTCAGGTTCAGAATGTGCAGCCTGCCCATACCGCGGGTGTTCATGCCGCCGATGCCCAGGGTCTCAAACAGCAGCAGGCCGCTCTCTACGGTTTCTTTCACCTGTTTTCTTCCATTGCTCTGACCTTGTTCCTCTATCGACTGGTTGCCCAACTGCGTGCAATTCTTGTCTGAGAGGGGGACCTTGCCCGCGATACAATAGAATTTGGGATCACTGATCACCGCCTCGAAGACCAGCACACTGCCACGCGGCAGCGCCTCGTAGGTGAAGAGCGCGCCATCAGCGGCGGCACCGGTCTGCGGGTCAATGCTCACCGAGGTGCGCACCTCTAGGTTGTCGTTGACGATGTGGCCGAACGTCTTGTCGGAGACGAGCACGGCGCGGTTGAGAATCTCCTGGGGAACGCCGGGGAACTTGCCGGTATCCAGGGAAAGGTCATTGTCCACACCACCATCCAGCATCATCCAGCCCAGGTTGAGTCCGCGGCTTGCCTTCACGCCCGGAGCGAGGCGCACCTGGTAGTCTTCAACCTTGAATTTGTCATCTCCGTTGACCCCCAGGTCGCCAAGCATGGATGGACTGGTCACCCATACCGGCCCCGCCAGAGAGTGAACAGGGAAGAAGACAAGCCGTGCATCCGAGAACTGTGCCAGGCCCTGGAAACTGCCCCCTTCCCCTTTAGAGAAGCCAAAAGTGACGCAGATGGGACAATCGGACTTCCCGCAGTGACCCTGGTAGTTGCCTTTGGCTTGCCCCTGCCCGGCACAGTGAGGAAACTTGCCGTCTTTCTGCATCGCCGCGTAAGTGCGGCAGGCGCCGGTGATGCTTGTTCCGGGGATTTTGGGCAGATTTGTGCCCGGCTCGCGGACGATGCTCATATCCACGCGCCCCAGGCGCATGTCGCCCGTACCGACGTGAACCGGGTCGAGGGCAAGGGCGAAATACTTGGTTACATCAGGTTGATAAGTCATGTTAACCTCCTTAACCAATTTTTTGGTTTGAGAATATGCAGATATAGTTCCAGGCAGTGCGCAAAGCGCTCACTGGTCACATCTTGCGGTGTGATAACATCGGGTAAGGGATTGCCGTCCTTATCTTTGCGTTCAAACAGACCTGCCTCCTGGAGCGTGGTGCACGCCAGGCGCTCAAACTCCTCGCTATCCCTGCCCCAGGCAGCGCCTTTGCTTTCCAAAAGCGCCAGCACATTGCGTAGACCGGTCATGGTGATGCCGCTTTCCTTCAGGGCGGTCCACATTTTTATCAGCCAGGGGAGTTCGTCCAACAACAGCACGTCTTGCTGCGGGTCGAAGCGGAAGCGCCGGGCGGTGCTCTCCAGGAAAAGGTAGGCGAAACGGGAGGGGGTCATGGCTACTTGGTCGTCCTTTTTCAGCTCTTTAGCGTGCACCAGCCAGCGCCCGTCATGCTGGAACCGTAGGGCACGGTTGTCGGGCGTCCCATCGGCGAAATGTTGGACGAAGAAATAAGGGTACCACAGGTCGTCGGTTGAATTGCCCCTCATTTTGACAGGTATGGTCACGTCTATTCGCTTGAGTTGGAGCGACAGACGAATTTCTATGTTGGAGCCGGTATTTTGAGGGGTAACGCACTCCACTTGCCAAGTTTCCTCGGGCAAATCCATTGCCAGCATCCGCCGCGCCGCATCCATCACGGCCATCAGGGGCAGTTTGCGCGGGAAGAAGACGATGCCCAGGAATAAGGGCAGGCGGTTCTGCACTTTGCCCATTTGCTCATGGTATTCGTCCCTGATCTTCCCGACGATCTCTAGCGCCTCGGCGGCGGGGACGAGGGCCAGGAAGCGGTCGGGGGATTCAAGAAGGGAAAGATATGGGGCATATATTTGGATCGGTTCGCCATTCAGAGACTGCACCTGTTGAACGGTGAAGGTTCGTGTCTGACCAGGCTTACTCGGGGGGGAGACTGTGCAGATACGCCCGTGCCATTCCCCGATCAGGCCGATTTCATCCCGGGCTTGGGAGACGCCTAGTTGCAGGTTGCTGATGGTGATGAAGCGTTTTTCGCTCTCCCGCCAGAAGAGGCTCACCGCTCTGCCGTTGATGGTGCCGTCGTAGGGGACATTTTCCTGCCAGCCTTTGCAATCATCCGGGACGACGGCCACCCGCCTGCAACGCAGGGCATCTCCGCCACCGAAAGGTTGCCCGGCCAGGATGGTTCCCATCACCGTCTCGCTCCAGAAGCGTTGGCAGGTCTCCCAGACGCGGCGCAGGCGGGCGGGGGATGGATTCTTAGGTACGCAAGCCCCCGGATTGTTCTCAATCGCCTTGACCAGCATAGTCTGCACTAAATCACCGGAGAGCCAGTCATCTAATCCGAATTTGCCGACGACGAGCGCGACGCGATCGTTATGGTCGGCGATTTCGTCTATCCAGATGGTGTTGAAGGGGGTTTTCAACCATCCCTGGACGCGCGAACCACGGCGGTTCATGCAGGTCTCGCAGGCTTCCTGGCCCTCTTTCATCGGACGTAGGCGGCAAACGGGGCAGAGTTCCAAGTTGCCCTTTTTGACTTGCCACAATGCTTCAATGACTCGAGCATCGGCTTGCGTGGTAACAGGCTTGACTAACATACCCTTGATATCAGGCAATTTGTCATTAGTTGCAGTCGGTGCTCTTTTCGACCAAGTTGGATCTTGTCCCCACCAGGAGTCCTGCTCCAAAGTCACTAAAGGCAGGAGATCGCCCTCGACTTTCCCTGTAAAGGTTTGTACGATTCGTGCCTCCAGAGTTGTTCCCCGGTCATCGGGGGTTCTTAGTAAATCGGGCACATCAGGCATGATGAAGATACTACCATGTTGATCGCGATAAACTTCGCTTCCAAGAGGATATTCAACTTCAAGCAACTTGCGCACTTGATCCAGACCATCGGATAGCAACTTTTGTCGGACTAGCAAATCCGGCACTCGAGCAACATTCGAGATATATCCAAGACCGTCAACACGAATACCGAGCAAGCGCCATTGCAAGTCTGGAGCAGAGGGCACTATTCCCGTCAACAAACAACCGGAAAGCGCTGATTTATAGAGCGCCCCCACAAAGGAGCCCCAACTCCACAAATCCACCTCGTTGATGGGGCGGCGGCTGTCAGCAACTGTTTGAGCAAATAGCGTGCTGACCTGTTCCCTCAAGTATTGTCTATCTGACGCAAGAGTGTTTAACTCACCCCAAGGCAAGCCCCGCAACCTGACTGTCAGGGTTGTCCCGACAGATTCCTCGAATCCAAAGGCAGAACTGATTTGAGTGCCAGGATAGTTTTGCTCGCCTCCTACAGGCTCCTGTTTGTCAAAGTGCGCTGTGTTATGGCCGCGAGAGAGAAACTTCCCCAGCGTATCTTTACTCCAAGTCTTATCATCGAGCAAATCTGCGACTGTCCGTGAAAGTGATTGAACAGTCGGCAGCGCAAGAGAAATACACTGCAAGCCCGGTTGCCTATTTGCTAATTCGGTGCGAGGCAAAGCCGAAGTTTTGCTCCCTGGCGCTTGTGATTGCAAGTGTTCTTCAGAGCATTTACGATAATCGTGCAACCAGCCAATGGCTTCCGCCAGCAGCAGTGCGTCGCGGTTATTATCTTGCAGAACTTTGAGGGATGGCAAGGTGGTCATGCTGCGCCTCCGTTGGTGGTATCGCTTTCCATGTTCTGACACAACTCAACCAATTGGCTCAGGCTCTCAAAAGGAATTGCGGGGTAATCGGTTGAGGTTGCGCTGTGCTGCAAACTGGCTTGCCAGCCCTTGCCATATGCCACATACCAAGCGCGGAATTTTTTAAATTCAGAGATGCTGCCGCCGCCAGCAGCCTGCGCGCCGGTTTTTTTGTATTCACCATATTCACTGTTGCTCATCAGCCCGCCCTCACCACTACCCGCGAAGGCAGGTTTTATGCGTCCGGTTTCATCCAGGTACTTGAGGAATATGTCTTCCGGCTTTTTGGTTTGCGGCACGCCGCCCTGCAAAAAGGTGACGCCAGGAATTTTGTGAATCAGTTGACCGGATTCGACAACATCACTTGCCGTCCCGTACCCGCTCGTCCGCTTGGCGGAGAAGCCGTAGGTGCGAAACATAGCCTGCACTCCTTGCGCTATTAGTTTCAGATCGTCTGCAACTTGTCGGCGCGTTTTCGGTTCTTCGTAGCCTATGTGGTCGAAGGGCACATAGAGCAATCGAAACTCTCCCTCAGCGCCGACAGGCACGCTTTCAAAGAGGATAGGGTTCTTGCCTACTCGACGCCTGCGATCGTGGGGATTGATAATCTCCAGGCTGGTTTTCATGAAAAAGGTTGGATAGAAGAACAATCGTCCTGCTCTTCCGCTTTGTTCCTCGTTTTCTCCGCGGACATCACCGAAAATCCGTTGCATTTGAGCATCGTTCTGCTTATCGTGTCCTAATTGCCAGAGTGCGGAGTAAAGGTTACCTTTCCAGCTCGTTGAGCGCACCATTGGCAGGCGAAAAAACCTATCGCGCACGATAGGATTGTCAATGATGTAAAAAGGATTGTCGTCTTTGGAGATGTATGGCGTGGCCAGTTTGAAGCGGAAGCAGATGAAGAAGGAGAAAGGCAGCAAAATGGATAGATCTGGATTGGGATGAGCAATCATTTGCCAGACTTCTCCTGTAGGTTCGGGAAGTTTTATCTGAAAGGACTTCTTGCTCCATTCGGCGCGTACCCCATCTGCATCCTTCTTCTTTCCTTCTGCTATGAGCCAATGGTAGCGTGCCGTGACTTCATCCACAGATTCCCAGTTTATCTCGCCGCTATCCTTGTCGATCGCTGCAAAATAATCCCAGTTCATTTTTAGCCTCCTTGCGTTTGATTCAAAATCTGCTCGCCAAAGACAATCGAAACCGGCTGGACATCAAGTACATACTGGATATACTCGTTACACAGGTTTTTCAGAGCAGCGACATCTGATAAATGGTCTCTCAGCTCAGGGTGCAGAAAGACCCATACACGCAACACATAAGTGCGCTCATCTTTGCAGTAGGGCATGCCGAAGAAGACTCGGCTTGCGGTACGCAATTCTTCATCAATCTTCTTTTCCTTCCCTCCGGATCTCCACTGAGAACGCGGACCGAGCAGGAGATCAATCTCTCCCAGATTTTGGGGATCATCCGATTCTTTCCATCCTTTTTTCTTAAGCCATTGTCGCATACCCCATTTACCTTCGCCTTTGTAACGCAGGTCGAACACGCATGGCAGATAAGCTATTTCCTGCTTTTTCTGTGAACTTCCTATGTGTGATTGATCTCTCTTGAAATCTTTTAATTCACCACTAGGGACGTGATAGGTCAGGCTGACAAAATTCTTCAGGTCAAAGGGCGTCTCAATCGGTGTACCACTGGAGCGGAGAAAGCCCTGCTGGATTTTTGCTTTCAGCTGCGAATAGCCGCCCGCAATGCTCACATCTTCTAAACCTCTTGGATAAGCGATCTGCCCAAAGCCATGCTGCAACCTGGCTCCGAGGCCACCATATTCCGCCGCTATGCGCAGCGCAAGCGCGAACTGGGTTCTAGCGTATTCTTCGTCATAGCGCCGGGGCGTAAATTGCAGATGCAACTCGCCATACGGCACTTGCAAGTTTTCAATGTTGCCTTTTTCACCTCCGAATACCCGTTTGAGCCAGCCTCCGTTCATGTTAAGCGTTGTGCGGAAGTGTAATGGGGTCATCGGCACCTCAATTGCCCGCAACTGGAACAACCGTGCCCAGCCTGTGCAGCCGAAAACATAACACACAGGACAAACCGTCTTCAACCCCGCACGAATTGCTTCATCTTCGCTTTGTCCTTCCTTTTTGGCCTTTTCGTAAGCCTTGCTATCAAAAGCGCAACGTACTTTGGGATTTTCGCTTGTCGGATCGCACACGTATCCTCCAAGTCCCCTCACCAGCGCCTCATACCACCAGCGTAACGATCCGATCAGTCCAGTCTCATGCAGCCGATCGGAAGTTTGATCCACCCCACCAGTCCAAAGCGGCGTCAAAGTCCTTAGCTTGATCTCCATTTTTTCCATCCTACCGTAGCCCTCCTCCCACCAGCATCAGCGTCTCCCTCAGCCCATAATCCCTCGCATCCATCCCTGCCTCCACCTCATCAGCCCGCTCGATCAGCCTCTCCACCAACTCCCCCAAGCTCTCAACCTCCCCAAAAAACGCCTGATAGTCCTTCCCCTTCTCATAGCAGTATGACGCTACCAGATCAGATATCATCACCAGCCCCCCCAGCGGATGGTACTCGAAGAGCAGGTCCACCAGCGTAATCCTTCGCTCCTCATTTGGATAAAAGCTGGTCCATTGGCGGCGGATGAGCGGCCTCAAGACCTGATCCCTCCCCCGCTCGTAGGACAGATAAAACAGCCCGTGATGGCTTACCGCAAAGGCCCAGATGTGCTCCATCGCTCCGTCAAGGCTGGCCGGATCCAGCCTGTATCCAAGAGCCTCATGCAGCTCCTTTTGAATTTCCTCTTTGCTTCCCTCAACAAGCTGCGGAAGCTCATAATCAAAGGTGCTGGCCTCGTGCTTCACCTTCTTGGCGGGCAGCTTCTCTCCTTTCGAGACTGCATCAAGCATTGCCTGAAAGTTGGGGTCAAGCTTCCCAACATCGTGAATGAATGTGGCAAAGACCAGCCGGTCCAGCCTCGGGCCAGGCTTCTCGCCCGCCATATCAGCCACCTGTAGAGCAATCTCTGTGCTGGAGAGGCAGTGATCGTACAGGCTCTGGCGGCCTTTGGACTTTCCCAGGGATTCTTTGAACCTGCTAACCAACATGCTCAACCAGCCTCCTGTAGACATCAAAGCAAGCTCCCCCGGACTTCTCCAGGATCACAGGTCCGGTGAATGGATTGCCTTGCACGTCTAAAGTCTGCAAGTCACAGGTCAGTTCTTCCAGACCGAGAACTGAAACAGCGCTGAGAAGGCGTTCCGTCTGCTCCCTGTTATGTCCAAAGAGGATCAGCCAGATCTGATTTTGAATAACCAGTGGATTTCCCATCCGGTCTTCCACAGGCTCGACAATGCCTTCTTCATCTTGTCGCTGAAGATAGACGTCCCCCATCCCAAGGACGAACCTGGCATGAGGCGAGAAGAACGCAGGCAGAGCTTCCCACGACCTCAGTATCGGGCGTACTTTAGGGTTTGATGCATGGGGAGAAAGCTTTGCCAGCACGCTATCGGGATCTTTCGTCACGCTTGGTTCAAGCCCTTTCAGATTGCGCTCTATTTCTGGCTGGAAAAGCCGGACATAATCGGCGGCTACTCCGTAACCGGTCTGAAGGTGCCACCTCCCATCCTGCAGCCAGAATAGTGCCTGGCTGGCTTCAAGGGTCGCCGCTGCATCTACTACTATGTTCCATCGGGATTTCTTCCATAAAAGCTCCATGTGCCACATGTCGGCCTGTGCCATATCGAAAGGCGAATCGCTGGTTATGAGCCGGTCGTTGTAGATCTTGCGCAGGATATAGAACGGATCTCCTCCACCCGCTCCGCCCTGAAGGCTTACGCCTGGCATCGTTGACCTCAGGCCGTAGGCAAAGGGCAAACCTGAATTCCGGATCTTCTGGGCCAGATCCGCGGCGGTTCCCTCACCGAACATGGATTGGTTCAGCCATCCTCCTATCTCGCCAATCTGGGCGTTGACCAGCCAGTGGGTGGCGTCCAGAAAATCCGAGCCTTCGACGTAAGTCTTTGAGGGGAAGACTCCTTTTTCAGGGGAGGCGATCAGGGCAGAGAAATCGTCCCTGGTCATCTTCAGGTCTTCAGAGCGATCTTTGTATCGATTGTAAAGATCAACGTAAGTCTCGCCGTCTTTGATCAGTACTATAACCCTTCCTTTAACGCCAAACCTGCGTCCGACCCTCCCGAACCTCTGGAGAAAACCATTGCCGTAACACTGCTCGGTTATCAGAGTATCGGCAGCGAAATCTACGCCGACTTCCACTGCAGGCGTTGATACCAAGATGGCTCTGGACAGCTTCCCGAAGGCATCAATAAGACCTTTCCGCTCGTTCCTGGACATCTTTCCGGTGTAAATGATAACAGGTATCTTCGTATCCTTCCAGGAGGCGATATTCTTCGTCTCTGCATCCAGACGGCCATCCTCCAGGGCTCTAAGAATCCGTCCGGTCAAATCATCTCGTTTGGCTTTGTCTCTAATTAGCCAGCTGAACCACGAAAATGCCAGGTAACGTCGGGACAGCTCAGAGGGCGATATCCCAAGCCCGTCCGTTGCATCTTCAGGCAGCTCCACAGAGTACTTGAGATACTCGCTAAACCTGTTTGCCAGCTCCGGCAGCAGTCCCGCTTCTATCAGGCTCGACGATATCTCCATAAATGCAGGAGCCGTCACGGTAAGCAAGCCCTCAGGCCATATATCCTCCAGCCTGCCCTGAACGTCGCTGATCCAGTTGTCCAGCTTCCTGTTCAGGCTTTCCAAATCTGTTGCGCCTTTAATGCTGTCTTTAAGAGACGCACATATTAGCCAGGCCAGCTTGCTTTTGCCGCTTAGCCTGGCATCAATAGTGGCAAATATGTTGGGATTCTTCTGCCGGTCTGCAGAATATGCCAGCCGTTTGATAATCCAGGCCTGACTTTCCAGTAACTTTGCAAATTTAGATGCGAGTTCATCTGCAGCTACATTTGCACTGGCCCCGTCAGCAAGGTCCTTTAGGTAGAACTGTTCTTCACGTCTAAGCCATCGTTCGATCTTTTCAGCAATCTCAGGCCCGATCTTTTCTTCATCCAACCAGGCCTTGAAAAGGTCCCAGCGAACTCGCCCAAATCGAAGCTTCATCTCTGCAGGAATCTCTGCACGAGCTTTCCCGCGAATCCCCTCGAACACCCGATGCGCCAGATCTGCAGAATTGAAGACGAGCAGAACCTTGTTTGAACCTTCCTCAATCGAGGATTCCGTAGCCCTGACCAATTTGTCCTGTCTCTCGCCGTAGCTGCCAGCAGGCTCCAAAAAGGTTACTTCGACGTCGCCACATTTTGACTGCCCTTGTATTTCTGCGCCTGCTATCATCAGGCCGCGCAACTCTTCCGTTGGCGTAGCCGTGAGAATGTGCCATCTCGAACGCTTACCGATCTTTTCGCCTAAGAGCTGGATTCTGGTCTTGAGGTGCGCTAAATTACGCAGCATCAGGCCATTGAACAAGTGGCCTTCATCCAGGACAAACTCATCAACCAGGGCAAGCCCGTAGATTAGCAGGCTGTTGTACTTCACATTTTTCCTGAAAAACCAGTATACTTCATCGGGAGTGGCCAGAATTACAGGCTTATTTAGGGCCTGCATTAGCTTGCTTCGCGACATCCCGCCATGAAGCTGACCTACTTCCAACCCGGTTATCTCTGACAGGGTATCCATTACCGTTCTCTGATCTTCAAGCAGGGCAACAGTCGGATACATAATGAGAACTCTTTCTATGAGACCTTGCTTCAGCTTCCAGAATAACGGTATAGCAATGGCAAGTGTCTTGCCAGATGCTGTACCCGCAACGAGAAAAACCTCTCTTTGTTCTTGGCCTACGATCTTGAATGCCTCAGCTTGATGCTTGAAGGGATAGTGCCTCTGACCATCCCGTAGTAAAGTGAAGTCTTGAAAGAGATCTAGAAGAGGCTGTGGTACGTCTTCGCAAATATCCGGCTGTATATTTGTAACTACCATGTCTATTGGCATGGAATTACACTTCCGCCACCATTCGATCTTAGCTTCTTCATCATCTCTGAATGCCTGGTCTTTATGGGTCAATTAAGACTCTAAATTATTTATTAGCCCAATACATGTTAAATCTTTTGCCATGTGGCGTGAAAGTGACGTACAATAAGGGCGCTTCATTGTGTCTGACAATTTATAGAACCAAATAATAAAATTTCCAGCGTCATATCACCCCCAATCTGCAGAACATAGGCATTAGAGTAGTCTCATATGGCCGCTTGGTGATGGAAATACCACCCAACTGATTACATATATTTGATATGCCTTTCCGATCCATAATCACGCATCAAACTCCGAAAAATTCTAATTCCAATGATGGCATTAACAAAATACTTCACCCAGAGGCAAGCACTTATGTCCCGCATCATACTATCCGACCGCGGCACCTTCCTTGGCAAGTCCGGAGAGCAGTTCCGCGTAACCCGCAAGGACGAGCCGGAAGTGCAGATCCCGGCCCGAAAAGTTGAGCAGATACTGGTGCTTGGAAGCGGGATCTCCGTCTCTTCAGATGCGGTTCAGATGGCAGACCAGCTTGGCGTGGAGATCGTATTCGCCAACTACTTCGGAAAGCCTCTGGCCCGCCTAATTCCAGCAAGCCTTGGCGGAACAGTGAAGACCAGGCGCGAGCAGTACTACGCGTATGGAGATTGCCGGGGATCTGACCTGGCCAAATCATTCGTCCGCGGCAAGCTGAAAAACCAGGCCTCTCTCTTAAAGAGCTTCGCCAAGAAGTGGAAGGGCGAAAGGCAGGATCTTTGGCAGGTGTTCCGCGAAAATTCCGGTCAGATCGAGGCCCTCATCCCCCGCATCGACCAGATCTCTGGAAACCTGGACGACTGCAGGGAGAGGATAATGGGCGTGGAGGGTACGGGCGCAGAGATCTACTGGCGGACCTGGGGACTCCTGATACCGGAGGAATGGAAGTTCCCAGGAAGGGATTACCCCGATGCCAGAGATCCGATAAACTCGCTTCTCAACTTCGGATATTACGTCTTGGAGCAAGAGGTGTGGGCTGCCGCCCTCTATGCAGGCCTCGATCCCTACGCCGGCTTTCTGCACGCCGACCGATCTGGAAAAGAGAAGCTCGTCTATGACCTGATGGAGGAGTTCCGCCCCCTGGTTGTGGATCGGGTGGTGGTGAGCCTGGCCAGGGAGATGAAAGTCGGACACTTTCAGGAGGACTTTCGCATGACCAAAGACGGGATCAAGATTGCCTCCTCTGCCTTTTACAGCCGCCTTGACGAACGCATAGCCTACAGGGAACAGAGCCACCAGCTGAGAAACATCATCCGCTCCCAGGCAGCGACACTCTCCACCTTCCTGCGAGGAGAGCGCCATTGCTACCAGCCGTTCACCCCCAGATGGTGACCTCAACAGAGGTGGATCCTTGGATACAATCATCATATACGATATCACCGAGAACACCCTTCGCACAAAGGTGGCCAAAGCTCTTCTGGACTTGGGCTGTATCAGGATTCAGAAGAGCGCTTTTTATGGCACCATGAATCACAATACCCGTGAAAAGCTGAAGCTGCGCCTGGATAAGATTATGCATGGACAGGAGGGCAACATCCAGTTCTATCCTATGTGCTCAAAATGCTTCTCGCTAAAAGACAGCATCGGTGAGATATACGAGGTCGGCGAAGAGGATGTCACAGTCCTGTGATTATATTGCCACGATAGGCGGCTCTCAACTATGCCCGCAATGATCACGGTCAGCGATGTAAAGCAGTTCCTCTATTGCCCAAGGATAATCTACTTTGATCATGTGCTTCATGTGCCAAAGCCGGCGGATCAGAAGCTTGAGACGGGAACGGAGAAACATAAAGAGATGACCTCAAGAGAGAGACGCCGAAAAGGTGCCATCTTCTATGATTCGGATCTGGACAGGGCAGAGAAGCTGTTCAGAGTTGTCCTCGAAAGCAGCAATTTGGGCCTTCGTGGCGTCTTGGACTATCTTGTGAAGACCGAACGAGAGTTCGTGCCTGTTGACTACAAGTTCGGCTGCTCCAACCACGGGGGGATCTACCTCAACCATAAGTACCAGCTCGCGGCTTACGCCCTCCTGGTGGAGGATAACTTCAAGACCATAGTCCGCAGGGGCTTCATCCACTATAGCAGGGACCGCGTGAACGTACAAATAGATATCAACGATGAGATAAGAAGAAGAACACTGAAGATGATCCGGGAGATCGGCAAAATAATCGATTTGGAGACGGAGCCGACAGGCTCTAAAAATTTTAACAGGTGCACTGATTGCGAATACAGTCGCTACTGCCATATATCGACTGAGTAGCATATGCCAATAGTCTCAACGAAATGAAATCTGGAGGCGATAGCCACGTATTTCTTTTCAGAGGAGGAGCGGAAATATCTACTGAAGAAGCTGATACCCAAGGCCCGGGAACTCGGCATAGCTGAAGAGCTGAGGGGCTGGAACTGGCATTCGTCAGAACTGTCCCCACCACATGACATAATCCTGCCGGTCTGGGAGGTTGCAGACAGGTATTGCGAGACCTGCAGGGACTCTTACCTGAGACATGTTCATGGTATTAGCGTCCCAGCCAATGCGGAAATGGTTGCCGGCCGCCTTTACCACCAGGCGATTGCTGAGCTTTATCCTATGGTTAAGAGGCTGATCTACAAGGAAGGCCTGGGCGTCTGCACCAACCTGGCGGAGATCCTGATGGAGCGAATGCCTGAGGCCGTTTTGGAAGCTGAGGAGCAGATTACCAGGGCAGGCAGCTCGGACGGAATAGCCGAAGATGTGGGGGAGAACGTAAGAAAGCTCTGGTCGTTCGAGGTATCCAGGATTGTCTCCTCTGTCCATTCCTATCTTGGAAAATACAGGTACCTGAGCGATGATTCTCTGGTCAACCATGCTCTGCCCTTTGTAATTGAGCACAAGCTGGACGGCCGATATCTGGGCTTGAGCAGCAATCTTTCTGCAGATGCTATAAACATGAGTGGAATGCTGATCTGTGACCTGAAGACTGGCCCGAAATGGGACTTTCACAGGCTATCAGCCACGGCTTATGCCTTGGTCTATGAAAGTCTCTATGAAGTGCCTATCAACATCGGCTGCACGGTCTATTTGAGCTTTCCGCGGAGCCACCCCACACCTCACGTAGATCGCGATTTCTTCATAATCAGCGATGAGGTAAGGCAGTGGTTTATCGAGGAGAGAGACGCAAGGCAGGACATGATCTTCTACCAGAAAGATCCTGGAAGGTGCCAGGATCCTGAAAGTTGCAGGTACAGAGATTATTGCAGATAAGCTGCTCGCTTCTGACCCATGGATCGGTGTGCAAATGCGATGAGGACGCGCCTTCATTTGGGATTTCGTGCACCGCCATTTTACGTCTCATCAGTTTTCGGGGATTTTTCTAGCCCCGTCTGAGGAAATCTGAGAGTATTTTTATCCATTCAGATACAAACACCAACAATCGTTATGCTTGGCGGATTGTCGAGCACGAGCCAACATCACCGTGAGCGGATTATGCCATTAAACGAGAACCTTCTTGATGCCGCACGCCTTGGAAGAGGGTCCCCGGCCATCTCTGAAGTGGCCAGAGCAGAGGGACTGAGGCCCGCCTTCCTGCAAAAGCAGGTGGCTCTGGGGCGCGCAGTTATAATGCAGAGGGACGGCCAGGCGCCCTTGGGAATCGGCGAAGGCCTGACGACGAAGATCAACGCAAACATCGGGACCTCGACCGAGGTCTGCGATATCAGCGAAGAGGTCGAAAAAGCGAGAGTAGCGGAAAGATATGGCGCAGATACCATTACCGACCTTTCAATGGGCGGTCCCATAGGCGAGATCAGGAGAAGGATATTGGAGGCGACATGCGCCCCGCTGACCACCGTGCCCATATATCAGGCAGTTGTTGAAGCCGGCTCCATCAAGGCCATAACAGAAGCCGACCTCCTCAGGATGATAAAGAGGCATGTCGATGAAGGGATATCCTCAATCGTGGTCCATGCCGGCTTCACCACTGATATGCTTGAGGAGCTCCGGGGCAAAAAGAGGATAATGGGCATTGTCTCCAAAGGCGGCTCCTTCACATCAGCATGGATGCTTCAGAATAATAAGGAGAATCCCTACATCTCCCACTTCGATGATATATGCGGAATTCTCGCCGAGAGGGATGTTGTGCTCTCCCTTGGCAATACCATGAGAAGCGGCTGCATTCACGATGCTATGGACGAGCCGCAGGATCTTGAGATCAGGATGAATGCCGGTCTTGCTAAAAGGGCTAATGAGCTGGGAGTCCAGGTAATCATCGAGGGAATGGGAGGCCACGTCAGCCCGAACCTGATACCGGACTTGGTCGCCCACTACAAGAGAATTACAGATAACAGGCCTCTATTTTCAGCAGGCCCCCTTCCGATTGACATCGGGGTCGGATACGACCATATCGCGGGATGCGTGGGTGGGTCCCTCGCCGCAGGTGCTGGAGCAGACTACCTCTGTTATATCACTCCCTCAGAGCACCTGGCACTGCCAACTGCATCTCAGGTCAGGGAGGGGGTCGTCGCATTCAGGATAGCAGCCCACATCGGAGACACCATGAAGTATGGTCCAAGGCCAGAAGACAGGAAGCTGGCCGAGTGCAGGAGGGCGCGGGATTGGGAAAGCCAGTTCAGGCTTGCCATAGACGGTGACAGGGCCAGGGAGATACACCTTCCCAATCAGACGAAGACCTGCTCGATGTGCGGGAGGTATTGTGCGATAGCCATTATGGAAGAGTTCTTGAGATGATGTCCGGCTGCCTGAACTGATTTCGGTCCGGAAGACGGCCCAGGGCGTCCTATACCGCCCCGCCCCCACGCTCTCTGGTCCGGACCCTTATCACGTCCTCCACAGGATAGACGAAGATCTTGCCGTCCCCGGCCTCGCCTGTCTGGACTGTGCTGCAGATCAGGTCCACCACCTGGTCCATCTGGTCGTCCTCAACCACCATCTCCACCTTCATCTTGGGCATGAAGTCCACCCGGTAGTCTCCAGCGCGCCACTGAAGGGCTATGCCCTTCTGGCGCCCGCGCCCCTTGACCTCGTATGCTGTCATCCCGAAGTATCCCCGGGAGTCCAGAACCTGCCGCAGGTTGTGCAGCTTCTCCGGCCTGATTATCGCCTCGATCTTCTTCATGGTTTTTAGCTTGCCTCCTGAATCGACAAAATGTCTTCTACCCACACTTCCTCAGGCGTAAGCCCCTTCGCCGTGCTGGCTGATGTCCAGGCCAACCGCCTCCTCCTCATCCCTCACCCGCAGCCCCATGGTTGCGTCGATCACCCTGGCAATCCCATAGGTGACTGTGAAGGAGTAGGCCCATGTCGCGCCTATGGCGATTATCTGGGAGACGATCTGGCTTGGATTGCCGGATATCAGCCCAGATGCCCCAATTGTGGCGAAGATGCCGGTGGCAAGGACGCCCCATGTCGAGCCCATGCCGTGACAGGCCAGAACATCCAGGGAGTCGTCAACCCTGTGGCTGCCCCTGATGTACAGAATGGAGTAGTAGCCCACCACGGAGGCTACCACACCTATTGGTATTGCCGCCAGAGGGGTCACGTAGCCGGCTGCCGGAGTAATGGCTGCCAAGCCTGCCACAGCTCCGGTTACTATGCCCAGCGCGCTTGGAGCCCGGTCCCTCCAGGAGAGGAGCATCCAGGTGGTGGCGGCGGCCGCCGCCGATATATGGGTCGCCACAAAGGCGTTTGCTGCCACGGCATTGGCTGCCAGCGCTGACCCTGCGTTGAAGCCGAACCAGCCAAACCAGAGCAGCGATGCGCCGATCACGGTCGTGGGTATGTTGTGCGGCTCCATGGGATCGGTACCGTAGCCCTTTCTCATGCCGATCACCAGGGCCACAGCCAGTGCCGAGACCCCGGCGCTGATATGAACCACCACCCCTCCTGCAAAGTCCAGCACACCTATCTGCATAAGCCATCCTCCGCCCCATACCCAGTGAGCTATGGGGTCATAGACCAGTGTGGCCCACGCCAGGGAGAATACAAGAAAAGAGCTGAATTTGATGCGTTCTACGTAGCTTCCCGTTATCAGGGAGACCGTGATCACGGCGAACATGGACTGAAAGATCATGAATGTCATGGAGGGGATCGTGGTCCCGGGTTGCAGATCCATTCCAATTCCTGCCAGAGCGAGATGCTCCAGGCCGCCGATCAAGCCTTTTACGTCCTCTCCAAATGCAAGCGTATATCCGAAGAGCAGCCACTGAAGGGTGATCACCCCCATTATGGCGAAGCTGAGTATAATGGTTGAGATCGCGTTCTTGCGCCTGACCATGCCTCCGTAAAACAGCCCTACACCAGGTATCATCAACAGGACCAGGGCAGAGCTGATCAGCACCCAGGCGTTGTCTGCGGGATTCATCTCGGCGGCGCAGGCCGGCGAGAGCCAGGTCAGAATCCCTGCCAGAAGCATCATTACGAGATATGTCCTCATATTCCCACCATCTATGCAGAAAATGGGCGAAAAGATAAGCGTATTTGGGAAGTATTATGCTGAGTTATGGCTTATTGTGAAAAGATCATACATTGTGAAGAGCCACCCCCGGAGGTCTGGCCCCTGAATGAGATGACAGCAGCCCAATCAAGATCCATCAAAAGAGGCGCAACAGGGCAAGCAGGAACAGGAGACGAACCAGGACGCTGATGCCGGTTGAGAATGCCACAACCGAGAGCCCAAGACGCATCCCAAAGATGGCTGTGTAGTTTGGCACCATGCTGCGCAGGGCGAAGACCGGCAGCATGAACATGCTTCCAAGCATCAGGACCTCCAGTGCCTGGGGTGGGGAGATGGACCCGCTGTGGATCATAGGACCCAGAAGTGAGATCCCCAGGATTGGGCTTGCCACATAGCTGGTCAGAGGAACTATTGCCTCGGGCGGAAAGTGAAATGCCCTGGCCAGCGGAAGGGCTGAAAAGGCCTGGAAGAAGCCGCGCTCCTGCAGGTTGAAGACGAGGAACGTCATTGCCAGATAGACCGCGGAGATCCGGAAGAATAGTCGAAGCTGGCCGTAAAGAGCCCTCTGAACCGCCTTGGCCGCAGTGCCAGCACGCTTTGGCAGGCCACCGATCGTCTCATCCCGATACACCTGGCTGGGAAGCAGCAGTCGCCCCAGAAGTACCACGAGCGAGACCTTGACGAAGGCTGTCACCAGGAAGACAAGGCCGTAGGCTCCGCCCACAACAAATCCAAGAGCGGGTATCACTATTGGCAACTGATAGGTGAATATCTCCCGCAGATAGACGGGTATGCTGTTCATGACCGAGCAGAGCAGGGTTTCTCTGTCGCTGAGCAGGCCCTCTTTATGGAAGCGGCCGATCATGCCGTTAGCTGCAACTGCAGATCCCAAAGACATCATGAAGGCAGGAGCAGATACCGGCGGCAGATGGGCCACTGCCACCAGTGGCCGGGCCAGGGCAGCCATACGGTCAACCCAGCCCATCTCGAGCAGGAATCCGGCCAGAAACAGGCCAGTGAATATGGTGGCCAGGACCGGAGCGGCGAAATCCAGCGTCCTCAGGAGGATATCCAGCATCCAGTTCACCTCAATCTGGAGATAGATCAAGCTTATTGCCTGGCAGCCAATACCGCATGTTTGCTATGGGCCTGATGAAAAGCAGGACATGTTTCCCGAGGATTTCTTAGCAGAGGCATTTTTGGTGCAGCGATGATGCAAAGACTCCATGCCTATGAGCGGACGATCGATGGACTATATCCGGAAATTGACGGAAGGTGGATGCGGAGGGGTCGAGATGAGCCCTGGCAGAGATATGGGGTACGAAACGTCGCTTTTTGAGCTGTTCTGGTCGTTCTTCAGGCTTGGCTTGACATCCTTCGGCGGTCCGGCCATGATCGCCTTCATCCGCCGGATGGCAGTTGATCGGAAAGGCTGGCTTGATGGCCGGGCTTTCGGTGACGGTGTAGCCCTCACCCAGGTCATTCCAGGCGCCTCCGCAATGCAGATGGCAGCTTATGTGGGGCTGCGGAAAAGAGGGCTATCTGGTGCGGCGGTCGCGTTCATCGGATTTGGGCTGCCTGCCTTCCTGCTCATGATGGCGCTCTCAGCGCTTTATTCCCAGAGCCATGCAGCGGATGCGGCGGTCTCGGCCTTCTCCGGCCTGCAGGCGGTGATAGTGTCAATCGTAGCCAGCGCAGCAATATCATTTGGCCGTGTCTATCTGAGATCCTGGCGGGACTGGTCACTGGCCGCGTCTGCCGCTCTGCTGTTCATGCTTCAGGTAAGCCCCATCTACGTGGTAGTGATATCTGCCCTGGCCGGATTTATGCTGTATGGCAAGTTGGCCGGTGTCCCGATGCCAAACAGACAGGCCGAGGCCTGCCAGAGCGGAATTACGGGCAGGGCAGCCTGGTGGATCTTGCTGCCTGTTGCAGGCGCGTCAGTATTGCTGCGCTATTGCAGCCCCCAGCTCTTCGACCTTGCCTCACTGATGTTTCGGGTTGACCTCTTCGCCTTCGGCGGTGGGTTCGCATCGCTTCCACTTATGTTTCACGAGGTGGTGGAGAGCAGGGGCTGGATGGACGGGGCCACATTCATGAGCGGAATTGCGCTTGGCCAGATCACTCCCGGTCCCATAGTGATCACCTCCACATTCGTCGGATACCAGGTGATGGGAGTATCAGGGGCGATCGCCGCAACTCTGGGCATGTTCCTGCCATCATTCCTGATGATGGTGATTGTGTATCCGTACTATCGCCGCCTGAGCCAATCAGACGTATTCCAGACGGCTGTCCTCGGAATATTCTCCTCATTTGTGGGGCTGCTGGCTTCGGTAACCTTGCGCTTCGCCATGGAGACACCCTGGGACCCGGCCCGGATAGCTCTGGCTGCTGCTGCCCTATTTGCCCTGGTCAAGGGTACGGACGTCCTGTGGGTGGTCCTGGCAGCAGCGGCTATCTCGGTACTCTTGCTGTGATCCCTGGATTTGGCCAGCCAGGTTGATAATGATCTTAGGTGATATGGGCAGCTGAGCTTTTGCAGAAAGCGTCTCAATCACGGACTCCTAGGTCGTCGAAGGTGACGTGAGATCTGTTCGGCTGCATTTGATGAGAGTTCGGGCCAGATGTGAGAATTCGTGGGGTATATCGAGGCTTTGCCATCTCTCATGGAAATGATCTGTTAATGGGCCAGCGAGGGCCTCATGGCCCTCCGTAATAGAACTCAACGTTTAAGTCCAGGATCAGCTTGCGAAGCTCATCGCATGTAATAGGGCGCTTGAACTCGCTGGCGGTCTTCACCTTCTCGGCCAGAAGACAGATGTCCTTCTTCTCAAGGTCATACCCCATCTTCTTGGTGATGTACTTTAGCGCCTTAGCCCCTGTATGCTTGCCGATAACGATTCTGCGGTCGGCGCCGACCATTTCAGGAGAATAAAGCTCGTAGGTGCGGGGCTCCTCTAAGACGGCAGCCACGTGAATTCCCGACTCGTGTGCAAACGCATTGGCCCCCACAACGGCCTTGTTTCTGGCGATGGGGACTCCGGAGAATCCCTCAACGAGCCTGGAGATTGAGTTGAGCTCCTTTAGGTTATAGCGATCGATGCCGTAATGGAGGCGGAGAGCCACCAATAGCTCTTCGAGAGGCGTGTTTCCCGATCGCTCTCCAATCCCGTTTACCGTGGTGTGCAGCTGCTTGGCCCCTGCCTCAGCCCCGGCAAGTGTGTTGGATAGGGCCATGCCCAAATCGTCGTGGCAGTGCATGCAGATCGGGATGTCCACGGTCTTTTTGATCTCGGATATCATATAGCTGGTGGTGCGGGGATTTAAGATGCCTACGGTATCGGCGACGCTCACATAGTCGGCCCGGTATTCCTCGGCCTTTCTGTAAAGCCTCTTGAGGATCTGAAAGTCGGTCCTTGTGGCGTCCTCAGCCGAGAACCTCACGACAAGGCCATGGTCCTTTGCGTACTCAACGGTATCCAGGGCACAGCGGATTGCCTCGGCGCAGGTCATGTGCAGCTTGTGGCGCAGATGAAGCTCGGACGTTGCGATAAACACGCTTATCATGTCCACTCCGCAGTCCAGTGCTGCATCCACATCTTTGGGCGTGGAGCGGGAGAGCGCGGATATCTTGGCATTGAGGCCCAGAGCGCAAACCTCCTTGACAGCTGCCCGCTCTGCCTTGGAGACCACTGGAAAGCCCGCCTCGATGATGTCCACTCCGGCCTCATCCAGGCGGCGGGCGATCTCCAGCTTTTCTTCCGGGCGGAAGACCACTCCGGGCATCTGCTCGCCGTCTCTCAATGTCACATCGCAGATCTCTATGTCCAGGTCCGGGGTACTGGCCAGCTTCAGGAACTGGTTCTCGGAGTAGTCCAGCATGACGGCCTGGTTTGGTCTTCCGTCTTAAATCGATTTCGAAGGAATGCCCTTTCCGCGTCGATGCAGCGTGCTGATCCAGCCATTGTAGCTTTGCCGTGACGCCAGCCAGTTTTTCTCGAAAACGACCCCGCAAGACCTTTTCGGGACGGCGAAAATCGCTGGGAGAAGGCCGCGGTTCCTTGCAGCCGCCAATTGTCCAGAATGCTGGCCAAATCCCCGCCGTCTGCTATCGGTCAGCGTCTTGTCGGATATGCCTGGATGAAACGCAATGATGTGATGCATAGAGTCGAGCTTTTACAATAGTCGACTCTATGCAATAGTCGACCCTTTACAATAGTCGACTCTATGCAATAGTCGATCCGATGGCATAGAGTCGATCTGATCCACTGGCTCGCCAGCCGCATCGAAGAATAATGTGATGGATCTCGCGTGAGTGGACCTGGAGTTTGGACAGCCTCTTACCTTAGTCCTTCGCCTTTTTGAACTTGCGCAAGCCATCGAACCGGTCTTGCTTATCCGGGGCAATCAGATCCAATCGAAGCGTCCTGTTTCGACGATCGACTATGAGAAGTCCGATCGTTCCGGGCCCAAATTCAGGGGTCATCTGCATGTGTTTATCATGGCTGCCGTCTCGGCTGATATTGTCGCCAAACCAGATACCTCCATCCGCGTTTCTGGGACTGCAGTAACGGATATTCATCCCCCCACGAAGCTCTTGTGCCATCCCAGCGTCAAGCGCAAACTATATATTCGTTAAATGTCGTTATCGTCGCTTGCCGAGATGGGAATCGGCAGTGTGGAAAAACAAGGCATTACCCTCAGGGATTATGCACTGGAGTGGGGCTCCCTGGTGGAAGAGATGCAGGAAGACGGCCTGCCCATCCTCCCGAGTTTGGGAACGGACGGGACAGGGCCGTTTTTCGGCAATATCTGTTTTCTGGGCGAAACTGCCTGCCGTCCTCTCCGATGGCTAAAGCGCATATAAATGCCCCTGCCAGGGCCTTGCATGTCCATTTTCGGTATTTCGTCTGACCTCTTTTTCGGTTGCGCGCCATCTGCGCCCATCCGCAAAGTGCCCAATTCATTCGGGAAAATTGCCCAGGACGCCCAAGCGGCCTACGAGCGCCTTAATTGCCTGGGAGATCGATATTCGAGCGCTGGATACGGCCTTTTTCCGTGGCTGGGGATCAATTGAACCTTACAGGGAATGTCAATGGGAAGCGGTCCTCGCTCCTTCCACCAGGTATGAAGCGGCCGGCATCGCAGTAGCCGTCTCTATCCGGATCCATGCACTCGAAGTCGTCGTAGAAGTTTCCCCTCTCTCCGTCGTCCCACTGGTTGGGCCCGTCATCGTAGGCGCTTGCGTTCTTGTTATAGACCAGGTTGTTTAGGAAGATAGAGTTATTGGAGCTGGCGACCAGCGCAATCCCGATCCCTCCATCGAAGACGTTGTTTGCAGCAACTGCATTCTTGGCGCTGCTCTCCAGATAAACACCAACCGGGCTGCGGCTTATGTTATTCTGTCTGAACAGATTGCCTGACGACTCATAAGCTTCTATCCCAAATAGGCTGTTGTTGCGCAGTGTGTTGTTCTGCAGGAGGCAGCCCCGGCTCTGGTACAGGAACACGCCCCGTAGGTCGTCTTCGACCCGAAGGTTCTGTATGGTCAGGTTCTGGCAGCGGATGCAGAAGATCGGCCCTGAGATGGGCGAAGCATCCATATTTTGGTCGGATGCCTGGACCAGGTGCAGGATTGGGCGGCTTTCCACGAGGTTGCTGGAATCGATATCGTTGTTCAGATACTGATACTCCCTTCCAGCTCCGGTCTCCTGGTCCATGTAGTAGTCGAAGTTCCTGGGGCTGCCCGAGATCTGGTTCAGCTTGAATACGTTTTGGCCGGACTTCTGCAGATATACCCCTCGGTCCGTATTATTCCCAAATCGATTATCGAGGACGGCATTTCCCGGTGAGTTCACCAGGTACAGGCCTGCCGAGTTATTCTCAGCCACATTGCCGACAAGGTAGTTCTTGGTTGATGAGACCAGATAGATGCCATAACGCTGGTTCTCATTCACTCGATTCCGAGAAAGCGTTCCCTCTTCCGATTCCCAGATGGTGACCCCGTCAGAGTTCCTGGAGATAACGCAGTCCGAGATCTCGCTGGCCCTGGCCTGATAGAGAAATATGCCGTTTTCGTTTCCGGTTATCCGGCACCCAAGAACTTTGCAGCCTTCTGCTGATTGGACCATTATGCCTCGTCGGTTCTGAGTAATCCAGACCTGCCGCAGGGTGACGTTGGCCGCTGCTACCTTGATCCCCGCATCCAGCTCCGAGCTGCCGGAGTTTATAACAGCCAGTCCTTCCACAGTGCATCCAGCCCCTCGCAGCACTATTCCGCTGGCCCTGCCACCGGCGTCGATTACCGGCCGTCCACCGCCGTCGTCCACACCTCTAAGAACAACCGCTTTGGTCACTGCTATGGTCTGATGATAGAGCCCGGAGGGAACCTGGACCACATCTCCTGGCATGGCCAGGTCCAGGGCTTCCTGAATGGACCCGTCAGTCTTTACGTCGATAACCGAACCCGTGGCAGGCATCAAAACCAGCAGCTGAAATACTACCAGGAATAGTGATAGGCGCCCTGATCCCTTATCAACAAGCTCAGATCCGTCCAATGCTCGACTCACAAAAACCATTTTACAGCAATCGACGATAAATAAGCTCCGCCTGGTCTGTGGTTCATAAGACGAGGTGGGGCAGTATCATATGCATGGACTGGGGCGCATAAAAAAAGAATACCTTGGGCAGAAAGCTGGGTTCTTTTCAGCCCTGGCCTCTTAGTCCCCGATATATCGGGTCTGTCCTGCTTTCAGACTATCTTGTAGGGGAAGAAGCTGATTGCCACAGCCAGCAGGCCGCAGGCGAAGATTGCCAAAAAGCCTGCGCTCTCTGCGGAGATGACTCCCGGGATCTTTGTCTCGTACTTCGTTACACCTGGTTCTCTCTGAACATAATCGTACAATACAGCCATATGGGATTTCCTGTAGCAAGCCCCGGCTCTATCAGGACTCTACGGCGAGGCCTTAGCCCTCTCACTATTTAAGTCTTATCAGCAAATAAGGCATTATTTTATCTAATAATTTTCAGTATATGCGGTTATTTGGTCTAAATAAATCATTAATCAAAAACAAATATTCAAGAAATCCGTTTTTGTTTTTTTGTAATTTTAAGCATGTTCTCCATTTGGGCATTACACCGGTCCAGCCGAAACGGCGGTTATGTGAAAAGGACGGCTCACCACAACAGCACCCATAGGCTATCGGAAAGGACATCTGCCTTCGAGGTGCGGCAAGCCAGGATCAAGGCCGGCCAGGTGCGGAGATATTCTTATCCAGAAGCCGGCGATGACGATTTCCTGGATCTGGCTGACTAAAGAGGCTGCAAAAAGCTCGAAGAGACGTTTGGGGCCCGGCGGCTGTCAGGATCTGCCGCAATTGGAAAATCCGAAAATTTTACAATCATTTGGCATGCGCTGCTGATGCTGCAGCGTCGAGGCCATAATAGAGGACGAAAAAAAGCAGTCAACAGCCAGTCTTTGCGTTGATGGACTTCCTGAAATCCGAGATCTCCCTTGACAATCGAGCCGTCAGGGCGGTGACACCGGGCGCATGCAAATCCCAGCGACCGGACGTATTATCGACTCCGCGAGAGGTCATCAGAAGCGATCCACTCCTTTGGTTGGCAGACTTCCTCCGCTTGATTACATGGGATTGGCCTATCTGTCATCTTCGGCCCGGATTGGCTCTTCGGATGTGGCCCAGGTCCGGCCAAGACAACGGCTGACGGATATGCCCGGAGAACTGGGCAGGAATTGACCCAGCTGATTTCTGGCGGTTTTCTCAGACGAAGTAATGGGCCATCTTGAGCTCGACCGACCCGTCGTCATACCGATCCAGCATTACAGGGATCCCCTGGGCCTGGACCGCCTCGACAACGCGCTTCAGCTCATCCAGCCCCTCCTTGCCCAAAAGATCGGCGCGGCCGCCAGACGAGATGCCAGCCCGGGCCTTCATGCCTGGGCAATGATTGTTGTCCAGGAGCCCGCTGAAGAACAGTGCAATTGCCGGGAACATCCGGCAGACCATTGGTCGGGCGGGATATACTTTGCAGCCTTTCTGCTCATCATAGAATATACATGGCAGGGTTTTCAGCGACCGTCCTCTGTCGTCGTTTGGCATGGGGGCGGTATAATCGCTCTCGAACTGCTCCGGTGCCAAGCCCAGGTGGCTGGCCATCCGCTGCGCATCTCTCCTGGTTATGGCGATTGGGTCGGACTCCTTGCAGCAATGGCCGCATCTGAGACACTGAAAGTCCGCATGGATGTCCAGGGCTCTCACAAAGTCCTGTGGAGAGCCCTGTCTGATCTGAAACATTGATTTATCACCTGGTTGGGCTAGAGAGCCGGAGCACAAGCTAATGTTATTTAAATGTGATGTCGAACCTCGAGAAGGGACCGGCAATCTTTCCGCCCGCCCTTTTTTTCAGAGGTGCGCACCATTATCCAGGGTCCATAGCATCCGGGAAGCAAGACGAGCTGAGGCTCTTCAAAACAGCTAGCTGCCAGCTTGGGACTGCCGGGATCTTCCAGGCCGAGAAGATCGGGCTGGAGCACCACTTGCGGTATGCAGGACAATATCCTGCTCGATGTGGCTCATCAACGGATCCGTATTGCCCAGGCCCGGCTGGCAAAAATCAGCTCCTATCATCGGCCTGTTTGAAAGCGCTCTTCAGATGCCGGCCCAAAGGCCCCTCCGACCATTTTTGCGTCATCCCTTCTTATCCGGATTCTCCGCCTGGAACCTCACGAGTCCTCCATAGGCGATGCCAGATTCGGTAGGGCTGACCAGATCGCCATCGATCTCAATCAGCCCGGCCAGTTGCAGATGGTTCAGATGGTAATCAAGCATGTCCCGACCGACCAGGGCTGCAATCCCATCGATTGTCTGAGGGCCATTTGTGAGAAGTATAGCTATGCGTCTCCTGGTTGCGTTTTCCAGGGCATGGTGCACCAGCCGCATCTCCTCGGAGGAGGCTGGCTTGGGCTTTCGTCCTATCTCCGTAAGGATCACCTAGTTCTTCTTAATCTATGCATTGATTTCGACAATACACCTGCTGCGCCTGCCATCGAATGGGAGATCCATCTGTTCAGAGCTCTTTGTCGAGGTATTCACTCCCGAGCCTGGATAAGTGCTTTTCCGCCCTGATCGGAACCTTTTCCGGTCATGATGTACTGGCCAGGGATAATATTTAGCTGCTATCAGCAAACAGGATCCCTGCCGGGTTCTGAGGATGCCAGTATCATAAGGGCGCCCGCGTTATCGCTCCATTTAGGCTCGGGGGATGAGGCTGGATCACGAGTGAGGCGGCAGTGCACATCTCACGCTTCGTCATCTGCACCTTCTCGTGTTTCCAGCTGTGACCTGAGGAGGTCCAGGGACTGCCCGCTGGACTGAACCGATAGGCGATCTCCGGCCTGCAGAACCGTGCTGCCACCTGGACGGATGGGATGGCCGTTTCTTCTGAGCACTGCTATCCAGGTATCGTCGGGAATATTGAGGTCGGCGATCTGCTTTCCCACAGCGGCCGAACCAGAGGCAACCTTAAGCTTCACCAGCGATTCCCATACCTCTCTATCCGCCACAGTCTCCTGCTCTGAGACTGATTCCATGGGCGCCTCCAGGCCAAGGCGACGGGCGACGAAGGGGATGGAAGACCCCTGCACCAGGACCGAGGTCAGGACCACGAAGAAGACTATGTTGAATATCGTATCCGCCTTCTGAATTCCAGCCAATAGCGGGAACGTGGCAAGGATGATCGGCACCGATCCCCTGAGGCCCACCCAGGAGATCAGGACGCGATCCTTCATCGGCATTTTAAAGGGCGCAAGGCACAGAAGAACGCTTATCGGCCTGGCTAAAAACATCAGCAAGAAGGAGATCAGCAGGCTGATGCCGGCGATGGGGATCAGACGATAAGGAAAAACCAGCAGCCCAAGCGTGAGAAACATTGCGATCTGCATCATCCAGGCGAGGCTGTCGTGGTAATGCATGAGGCTGCGCTTGTGGATGAAGGAGTAGTTTCCCATTGTCAATCCCGCCAGGTAGACCGCCAGAAAGCCGTTGCCTCCCAGAACTGATGTCAGTCCGTAGGTCAACAGGATCAGGGAGACTGTCAGGATGGGATAGAGCCCCTGGTAGTCCAGACGGATGCGGTTGATGCTGAATACGACGGCTCTGCCCATAATATAGCCGAACACGGCGCCCAGAGCCATCTGCTGGGCAAACATGGGGATCAAAGCGGTTGGCTGAGATGCAGGATTCATGATCAGCCCAATCAGGCTAGCGGTAAGAAAGATCGCCATCGGATCATTGCTGCCGGATTCCAGCTCCAGGAGCGGTCGCAGCTCGCCTTTCAAGCTTATCTTCTTGGACCGAAGAACCGAGAATACCGCTGCAGCATCGGTAGAGGAGATGATGGCAGCGAGAAGCAGAGCCTCTTGAAGGGTGAAGTCCAGCAGAAAATATGCAGCATAACCCACTATGATGGTGGTGATCATGACGCCGACGGTGGAGAGGAGTGCGCCTTTCCACAGGACTGGCTTGATCTCGCCCCACCTGGTATCAAGCCCGCCAGAGAATAGTATGAATATCAGGGCGACGATGCCCAGCGACTGGGCCAGCCACGGATCGCTGAAGTATATGCCTCCCGGGCCGTCAGAACCGGCAAGCATGCCTATAACGAGGAACAGCAGCAGAGTGGGTACGCCGAGCTGGCTCGAAGCTTTGCTGGAGATTACGCTGAGCAGAAGCAGTACAGCCACTCCAAGCAGGAAGTACTCTATTGGGATCATCGCTTGCTTGCCTATTGCTTCTGCGACCTTATCAATCTTTCTTATATGAGGTCAGCATAGACTGGATTGGAGGATTGTGCAAAGGACCTGGCCGGCATTTCACGGTTTTCGGTCTACTTTTCGGAAGCTTCCGGGGTTGCGACAGTCCCATCCAAATCACCGTCACAGGTGGGTTTAACGAGATCGATAAAGTGAAATGAAATCGGAGGATACGACCGTCTTGCCCATATCGGTGCCGCAGCACGGCGAGAATCGATCGGACTCATCGAGCATAAGCCCGCGATGCCCAAGCCCAGCTGTCAGGTTCTGCCCAAAAATCGAGGCTGCAAAGCCGGACGCTTCAGAAAAGCCCGCTCGGGCAGGAAACGAACGCTGGGGCGGATTTCAGCAGATGACCGGATGAAGCAGACGAGATGCTTGCCTCGCAGCCCGTCTCCTTCACAAAATCTCGGTTCTCTATCGGGGGGCATCTTCGGCCCGGTTGATATCTGCGTGGTACTCCTGAAGCGATTTCACACCTGACCCGCTTTTTCGGAATGCCTCGATTCCCCTGGCTGCTGCCAAAGCGGCGGCGACGGTGGTTATATAGGGAACCTTATACTTTATGGCGGCTTTCCTGATGTAGGAGTCATCGTATTGGCTGGCCTTGCCGATAGGTGTATTGACAACAAGCTGGATCTCTCCGTTCTTGATGGCATCGTCTATGTTTGGCCTTCCCTCGTGCAGCTTCAAGATGATCTGGGATTCGATCTTTTGTGCGGCCAGGAACTCATGAGTGCCCCGCGTGGCTCGGATCTCGAATCCCAGGGCAGAGAACCTGCGGGCAGCTTCCACAATTCCGGAATGGTCTTTTCCGGCTACAGTTATCAAAACCGTGCCCTTGCTTGGCAGAACTGGCTTGGCCGCCTCCTCGGCCTTGTAGAATGCCATGCCGAAGGAATCGGCCAGGCCGAGGACCTCGCCGGTCGAGCGCATCTCCGGCCCCAGCAAAGGATCCACCTCCGGGAACATATTGAATGGGAAGACCGACTCCTTGACACCGAAGTGAGGTATGGGACGGTTCTTTAGGCTCAGATCGGAGAGATGCTGCCCCATCATGAGCTGGGTTGCGATCTTCGCCATGGAGATGTTGCAGACCTTCGAGACCAGAGGCACGGTGCGGGACGCTCGTGGATTTGCCTCCAGAACATAGACCTTGTCCTGGTAGATGGCATATTGCATGTTCATGAGGCCAATCACCTGGAGCTCCTGGGCCATACGCCGTGTATAATCCTGAATCGTCTGCACGTTCTTCTGTGATATGCTCACCGGCGGAATTACACAGGCTGAGTCGCCAGAGTGAATCCCGGCCTGCTCGATGTGCTCCATAACCGCAGGGATGAATGTCTCCTTGCCATCAGAGAGGGCGTCGGCCTCCGCTTCCAGGGCGTTTTCCAAGAAGCGGTCGATCAGGATGGGCCGCTCAGGCGTAACGTCCACCGCCGCTTTCACATACCGCTCCAGCATACCCTGGTCGTAGACAACCTCCATGCCCCGTCCCCCCAGTACGTAGGATGGCCGCACCATTAGTGGATACCCGATCCTTCCTGCCACCTGAAGAGCTTCCTCCAGGTTGCTGGCCATCCCGGACTCAGGCATGGGTATCTTCATACGGTCCATGACCTTGCGGAAACGGTCCCGATCCTCGGCCAGATCTATTGAGTTGACCGAGGTGCCCAGTATCCTTGCCCCAGCATCCTCTAGCTCCCTGGCGATATTTAAGGGAGTCTGGCCGCCGAACTGGACTATCATCCCCTCTGGCTGCTCTTCTTCGTAGATGCTCAGTACATCTTCCACCGTGAGCGGCTCGAAGTAGAGGCGGTCGGAGGTGTCGTAATCCGTGGAAACCGTCTCAGGGTTGCAGTTAACCATGATTGTCTCAAAGCCCATGTCACGGAGGGCAAAGGCAGCATGGACGCAGCAATAATCGAACTCGATTCCCTGTCCGATCCGGTTGGGACCGCCGCCCAGAACCATGACCTTGCGCCGCTTTACAGCCGAGGCGCTCTCCCGGCCAAAATGACGGGGGACCTGATACGTGGAATAGTAATAAGCGGCGTCCTCGACTCCGCTCACCGGCACCGGGAGCCAGTTCTGAACTATGCCTAAACGCGTCCTGTGCTCCCTGATCTCCTTCTCCGGAACTGCCAGCAGCCTGGACAGGTAGCGGTCGGAGAATCCGTCATGTTTGGCCTGCAAGAGAAGCTGGTCCGGAATCGTCCTGCCGCGGTACCTCAGTATATCCTCTTCCAGATCGACCAGCTCTTTCATCTGCTGGAGGAACCACAGCTTGATATGGGTCATCGCTGAGAGATCGTTCAGGTCTGCCCCTTTCCTTATGGCCTCATACAGGACGAACTGTCGCTCGCTGGTCGGCTCCTTGAGCATCGCCATCAGGTCGGGAAGCGGCCTCTTGTTGAAGTCCCTGGCAAATCCCAGGCCGTAGCGCCCGTTTTCCAGAGAGCGGATGGATTTTTGCAGGGCCTCTTTGTAGGTCCTGCCGATGCTCATCACCTCTCCCACTGCCTTCATCTGGGTGCCCAGCCGGTCTGCTGCCCCTCTGAACTTCTCAAACGCCCAGCGAGGGAACTTCACCACTACATACTCCCCGGACGGAGTGTACTTATCCAGAGTACCATCCCTCCAGTAGGGGATCTCGTCCAGCGTCATTCCTGCAGCCAGCTTGGCTGATATGAGGGCGATGGGAAATCCGGTGGCCTTTGATGCCAGGGCTGAGGAGCGGGAGGTCCGGGGATTGATCTCAATGACGACGATCCGGCCAGTCCTCGGGTCGTGGGCGAACTGGATATTCGTCCCTCCTATCACCCTGATGGCCTCAACTATCCTGTACGAGTACTCCTGGAGCCGCTTCTGAAGCGCCTCATCTATTGTGAGCATCGGTGCCGTGCAGAAGGAGTCGCCGGTGTGCACGCCCATGGCGTCCACGTTCTCGATGAAGCAGACCGTTATCATCTGGTTCTTGGCGTCCCTTACAACCTCGAGCTCCAGCTCCTCCCAGCCGAGCACCGACTCCTCGATCAGCACCTGGCCGATAAGGCTGGCTGCTATGCCCCGGCTGGCCACCGTGCGCAGCTCCTCAACATTGTAGACCAGGCCGCCTCCAGTCCCGCCCATGGTATAGGCCGGGCGAACAACCACCGGATAGCCGAGATCGGCTGCAACCTTTTCCGCATCCTCGACGCAGTACACAGCGGTGCTTCTGGGAACCTCGATACCAAGCCGGTTCATGGTCTCCTTGAAGATTATGCGATCCTCGCCCCTCTCGATGGCCTCGAGCTCGACCCCGATGACCTTGACCCCGAACCTGTCCAGAACCCCGGCACGCGCCAGCTCGAGGCTGAGGTTGAGCCCGTTTTGGCCTCCCAGGTTGGGGAGGAGAGCATCTGGCCTCTCCTTCTCGATTATCTGGGAGAGGCGCTCGACGTTGAGGGGTTCGATATAGGTCACATCAGCCATACCTGGATCGGTCATGATGGTCGCCGGATTGGAGTTCACCAGGACTATCTTATATCCCAGGGAGCGCAGCGCTTTGCAGGCCTGAGTTCCTGAATAATCGAACTCGCAGGCCTGACCGATTACTATAGGCCCGGATCCTATGATCATTACCTTGTCGATATCCTTGAGCTTGGGCATTCTTATCGAGTCTCCTGAAACTGAAAGGGGGCGTGAGTATGAATTGTTATGATGAGATGCGGCCGCAGCTAAAAGGCTGTTGGGAGATGATCGGGCCACTATCGGGACGAGCTGGACAGGCATGGCGATTAGGGAAATCGTAACGTCCTGCAGATACGGGTATTTCCAGGGGGTTCTGTTCAGGGCCGTTTGCCGAGGTATGTCTTCCTGGCTCAACAAGGCTTTCGGCAATGCCTCCCGGAAAACTATTAATCTCTTCAGGTGAGCCCCAATGATCGATGCCCCGAAAAGCCCCTTTTCACGTCATGATCATCCCTACCTTAGGCTGCCCCTCGAATTGCAGCTACTGCTGGAGTTCGGACGAGAAATCGCCGATCATGGATACCCAAACTGTGGACCAGACCGTGGAGTGGCTCAGAGAATTCCGTAAGGACCCTGTCACCATCACATTCCACGGAGGCGAGCCTCTCATGGCAGGTCTGAAGTTCTACCGTCACGCACTGCCTGTCCTGGCAGATGGGCTGCGCCACATCGGGGTCTCCTTCGCCATGCAGAGCAACATGTGGTTGCTCTCGCCTGAGCTGGCGGAAATACTGGCCGAGTACAAGATACCCATCGGCTCAAGCCTTGACGGCCCCCAGGAGGTCAACGACAGCCAGCGTGGCCGGGGCTACTATGAGAAGACGATGCGAGGATACAGGACTGCTAAGGAGCACGGGCTTTCGGTTCGCTTCATATGCACATTTACATCCCAGTCGGTCCGCTTCAAGGAGGATATATTCAACTTCTTCATGGAAAACGGCTTCGTCATGAAGCTGCATCCTGCTTTGCCCTCCCTGCGAGGTAGCGATCCGGATAGTTGGTCACTTGCTCCGCAGGACTACGGTGAGCTATTGGTCTATCTGCTGGACCGCTATCTGGAGAAGATCAATGAGGTGGAGATCATGAACATAAACGACCTGTGCCGGGGCGTTCTCACCAGCCGCGGCACGGTCTGCACCTTTGCCGATTGCATGGACAGCACCTATGCGGTCGGCCCTGAAGGCAGCATTTATCCCTGCTACCGGTTCGTCGGCATGCCCCAGTTTGTTATGGGTAACGTCTCAGATAGGCCGTCCCTGGATGACCTGAAAGCATCAGCAGCCTGGAAGCGGATGCAGGAGTTCAAGGAGTACGTCAACAAGGAGTGCAAGAGCTGCCGGCACATTCGCTACTGTCGGGGTGGCTGCCCGTATAACGCCATTGTGCCGACAAGCGGGGAGATTGCCGGAGTCGATCCCCACTGTCTGGCTTACAGGCGTATATTCGACGAGATCAACAGCCGCTTCAATAAGGAGATGTTCGGCGGGATGAGACGTGGGGCGTTTCCCGAGCCTTATTCCGATGGCAAGCCAAGCATGATGGCGCTCATGCGAAAGATCTCCTCCGATGCAGTCCAAGGGGAGATGAACCCGGTTTAGGCTGGTGCGCGGGCTGTCAGCCAAGAAACAATAGAGGCTTTTTTTCTGCCGGTGAAAGACAGGCTGGCCAATTGACGTATTTCCCAGATGGATGTTCAGGTCAACCGGCACCCGGATCCGGATTTTTCGTGATTGGATGTCTTTTGGCCAATGGTCGACAAGCCCTATCTCCAAATCCGTCTGTGCTTAACTAAAATCAGGTATTTGAGGATCGGACTCTATTTGCGTATAACAACTATGCAGAATGCTTTTATAACGTGAATACGTCCTTCTCCATCAAATTCTCATCAGTAGGAGGGTTTCCAACGAGAACCAAAGTTTTGATCGCCCTTCTCGTGATCAGCCTTATAGGAGCAGCCAGCGCTGCTAACTATATGTATGAGAAGGCAAACATAAAGGGTGTAGGATACAAGAATGTGGAGGTCATCATCTCCACCCAGCACGGCTTCAACGGAGCCAAGCTGGTAGAGAAAGAGTCCGGGTCGGGTAACGTGATCCTGCAGAAGATGGAGCTTGAGGCCGAGAGGCAGCTCATGTACCCCATGACCGAGGGCTATCCTCTGTTCACATGCGACTTCCCAACTGGCGAGCCGGAGATGGACTACATCAACTTCACCAAGGAAGCTGAGTTCGAGTACATGCCAGTCTCCTACCAGACCGGTACCTACGACCAGAAGTGGATCGAGAAGCTGTGCGTCCAGAACTACCGCATTGGCGCCGTGCTGACCGAGATGTACACCCACGCAGAGCACCTGCAGAAGAAGACCGAGGTCAAGACCAGGCTTTATGGGTTCTGGAATGAGTTGCAAGAGAATGACTTCGACCTGAACTGCTGCACTGGTGTTCTCGAGGCGAACCTGAACGCTCAGGTCATCGGTGTCGCCCACATCGGATGGATGTCCAGGGACCCCGAGCCCAGCCCACTCGTCAAGGGACGCCACATCGAGTACGGCAGGTCTGTTGAGGACCTCACTGGTGTCTTCTCGATTGAGAAGTTCATCCAGCTCTGGGGCAACTCCACCTGCGGTGCCATCAGCGTTGACTGGCTGCCCTGCCTCTGAAGCTAACAACAGAAAACAAGCCCCACCAAGAATAGCCGGCCACGCAGATAAGGTAACCCACCCTGGGTGGCTGGCATAACAATTTTATTTTCCGCCGATTATTGCTGATGTCTCTTTTCTCTGCCGCCTTTACGCCGTGCTGATCCATTTCACCGAAGGACAGAGAGGCGAACTTCGGGTCTCCTCGGACGGGAAACACGCACCTTTTTATGGATGGGGTGCATAGATAGAAGGCGAGGGGAGATAAGACGAAGGGACTGGGCAGGCTCTCTTTGCTTCTGATGACGGCAATACTGTTCAGCCTGGGCTACTCCTCTGCTCAGTATCATGACGAGGAGTACGTAAACACCCTCAAGATCGCCGGCACCGGGGTGATTGATATCAGCACCTCAGTGGTGGACAAGCGGCTGGCTCTGCAGTACGTCAACGTCATGTACGGGGATGGGGACATAGAGCTGGACACCTGCCATCAGACAAGCACAATTCCCGTGGCCGGGCAAGGCGGCAACAACACCCCGCTCAACCTGGTGGAGACCACCCGCATGACCTACTCCGGACAGACCCCTCTTGTTGGAATGAAGCTCCTCAACTCCAGGGCGTTTTGGGGAGGGATGGGTGCCAGCCTGCAGGAGTCTTTCTCAGTAGATAGAATGGATAGGGTCCAAAAGACCGTCTACTCGCTGCCAAGCCCCGTGGTCAGATCGGACGGCAGCACCGGGCCTGCCGGTCGGGGAAGAAAGCCGGCAATTCCCGGCTACTTGGTCGGATTCGAGGTGCAGAGCAGCTTCAATGGGACGTGGTCGACCGACTCCAAGTGGCACAAGATATTCTACAAGGACATCGATGTGCACGAGGCCTTCACCGGCGAATTCGATGTTCAGAAGATGGTGCACTTCTATGAGCCGCCGCCGGCAATATCAGAAGTCCGGCCGTGTGGAATAGACTGTTAATATTGCGCAGCAGCCGCATAAGGCCAGGGTTCGACCTTCCGGAAAATGCGGGTTATGGGTGGATTTCCCAGCGATCGGCCACCCTCAAGCCCGGAGACCTTCCTTATCCCATCTTCTCCCTTACCGGGGATAGTATCTCCACCATGGCAGCAGCACAGGCCTTCTTCATGTCCATCGGGTGAAGCGACCCGGATACGAATGCCTCTTCGAGGGCTGCATAGCTGCTGTATGTCACATCGCCGCCGAACTTCGCCGGCCTTCTGATCGTCACCTGGTCCTGGCGGGGGAATATGTGGTACTTGAATATCTCGGTGACGGGGTTGTTCTCGGTTATCTTGGCAGGACAGAAGGCGGCCATTATCTTCTTCTCTATCTGTTCTGCAGGCTCGTCGACGGCGATGTTGTTTCCCTTGGATGAGGACATCTTGTTTCCGTCAAGGCCGGGGATCAGTGGGGTGTGCAGGCAGACGGGGGCGGCAAGGCCCAGCGCCGGGAGCTCCTCTCGAGCCAGCATGTGTATCTTGCGCTGGTCGATCCCGCCAACAGCCAGGTCGATCTTCAGGTCGGCTATATCCACCGCCTGCATCAGTGGGTAGATCATCTGTGAGACCATGGGGTTCTCAGAGCTGCGGGACACCTCGTCCATGCTCCTCCTGGCACGGTTTAGTGTTGTGTTTCTGGCCATCTGCAGAACCCTGATGACGTAATCGGGCTTGAGTTGGTACTCTGTGCCGTAGACGAACTCTGTCCGATCCGGGTCCAGACCAAGCGCCATGAAGCAATCCCGGTTGTAGTCCGCGATCCTGCGCACCTCTTCCAGCGTCCCTTTCTCGTTGAGGTAGGCGTGCAGGTCTGCGAGCAGCACCACGACGTCGAAGCCGGCCCGCTGCAGGTCCAGGAGCTTGTTGGCTGTGAGCATGTGTCCCAGGTGGATCTTGCCGCTGGTCTCGTATCCCACATAAGCCCTCGGATGGGCCTTGTTGTCCAAAAGCGCCTTCAGTTCATCCAGCGTGACTATCTCTTCGGTGTTCCTGGTCACCAGCTCTAGCCTATCCAATTGAATTCACCAATCCATTCGGGAAGAGAAAGGTCTGGTATAATGCTTTTGGTTCCTCAGGGCTTCGGGGATGGATGCCGGGCGACACTTCCGAAGAAACAGGGCTTCCGGCGGATTTGGCGAGAGAGGCGCAGGTCTTTTTTGAGAAACAGAGATATGCATTTGTCGAATCGACAAAAGTCCGATCTGCTCGATTGCAGGAGGACGTGCCTTTGGATATGACGCTTTCTTTTAGTGGCCAATTTGGTCTTCCAGGCGCGAAAAGGCGGGAAGTTTTATGAGCTTAAAGGCCAAACTTTCGCTCATGAAGATTCGAATGAAGCGGAGAGATCGGGACATACTGCTATTGGTCCTGGCCGCCGTGCTTGTGATAATGCTTTGGGGGCCCATCTGGTACATGATCAAGCTGGCGGTCTTTGTGGTGGCCATATACCTCGTCTATCAGCTCCTGCGGGCAACCGTCTGAATCGGCGGCGCCTGAGATAGACCCGTGAAAAGGGGAGCTTGCAACGGCTGCATTAGTCGCGTGTCGGGCTGACCCTTATGCCGCCCTCATCTTGGCCTGCACGGGACGACAAGCTGGCATCCATGCGATTCTCTCTCCAGATCTCTTCCGCCTCTCTGAGGTCCTCCCGGGTATTCACATTGAACAGAGTGAGAAGGCCTGGGTCGTATCTGGCAAGCTCCAGTGCCGGAACGTAACGGATGATCATATCTTCAAGAGGGGCCGCCACCCTTCGTGCTCCCATTTCCAGTGCTCGGTGGCAGGCTCTTGCCATGGGCTGGGAGGCGTAGACCGCATGCAGCCGTTCAGCAGCTCCATCCCGAACCGGCACAGCTCCCTCGTATCCTTCTGCCAGATCGAAGAGCGCTTGCACAGCCTCCGGGCAGAGGAATGGCAGGTCGCAACCGCAGGCGAAGCTGTAAGTGCTCTTCACAGAATCGAGGCCAGATGCCAGACCAGCCAGCGGGCCGGCGCCAGCAACCACATCCAACTCCAGCCTGGCATCGGGGACCAGTGCGAGCAGACGCCTGGCCTGCTCACCATCCCTGGCAACCACGACGAGTTCGTCCACCACCTCGCCAAGAGTATCGGCCACGATCTCGAGGAAAGACCGGCCGTAAAATGTGAAGAAGGCCTTCTCACCGCCCAGGCGGCGCCCGGCACCCCCAGCCAGGATCACTGCTGAGCGCATAACCTCCAGCCGCGCTCCCGGCAGTCCTCTTCCAGTGCCTTATGCAAAGCTTTAGCCGGATCCCTCTCGACTTCCGCGCTTCGCAGCAGGACATGATCCGGGCTTACCGAGGCGGTCCTGCCAGCCACACCCCGCATCACCCCGGCAAGAAAATCCGCATCTATTCTTCCGCCGGCCATGCGTATGGCAGACTCCGCGGCTCCCCTGGTGAACCTATTGCCCAACACCACTGCCGATACCCTTCCGAATCCTATCTCAGCCATTTCCCCATCCATCAGATCGGCCAGCAGAAAAGCTCCCGGCGTCAGGTAGACCCTTCTTCGCCTCTCGGATCTGGTCGTGGTCTCCGATACCTCACCAACAAGGATACCGCCACGCTTCCAGACCTTCTGCTTTCCGTCCTCTACCTGCAAGGAAGCCCGCAGCTGAAGCGCACGCCTCTTGAGGTCCTGGTCGGTGCGGATCTGGCCAGAGTAAAGCTCCTGCTCAAGCTCAGCCGCATCATCGAGGAATGTTATGGTGCGGCCGTCACCGCAGATCACCGCTTCTCTGGATCCGGAAAACCCGATGACCAGTGACAGCTTTAGGCCCTCCTCTGGCAGGCAGTCTCAGCCGCCCAGACCGTCTGGGAGAGGAGCATGGATACGGTCAGCGGGCCCACGCCTCCGGGGACCGGAGTTATGGCAGCCGCCTTCTCCTTCACCGCCTCAAAGTCCACATCGCCAACAGTCTTTCCCTCAACCCTGTTAATCCCCACGTCGAAGACGCAGGCGCCGTCTTTTACCATATCCGCCCTTATCAGGCCAGGCACGCCTGCAGCAACAACAAGTATATCGGCACCCCTGGTGTGAGCAGCCAGATCTTTGGTAAATACGTGGCAGACCTGGACCGTTGCGTTGCGGTTGAGCAGCATGGCCGCGAGAGGCTTTCCGACCACGTTGCTGTGGCCGACGACAACCGCCTCTGCCCCCTGAAGATCTGCACCCATCTGCTCGAGCGCATAGATGATGCCGCGCGGGGTGCAGGGGACCAGCCCTTCCGCCCCCAGAAGGAGGGCCCCCATGTTCTGCGGGTGAAATCCGTCGACATCCTTATGCGCTGCTATGGTCATCATGGCCCGCCTGGGGTCAAGAGGCCGGGGCAGAGGCAGCTGGAGGAGTATTCCGTGAACATCATCCTGTGCGTTGAGCTTTGCGATCCTGGATAGAAGGGTCTCCTCGCTGCAGTTCTCAGGCAGTGCAACGTTCTTGGACGCGATTCCGACCCTCTCGCATGCGGAGTGCTTCAGCCGTATGTACATCTGGGATGCCTGGTTTTCTCCCACCAGGACCGTGGCCAGGCCGGGGGTCACCCCGCGCTCTGCCAGCTTCTCCACACGCTCCTTTACCTCATTCTCGACTTTGGAGCTCAGGGCTTTTCCGTCTATTAAGGTCGCTGTCATGTCAGATCCGGATAGAGCGGGAAGCGGTCGCAGAGCTCCTGCACCTGGGACAGAACGTCGCTGCAGACCTCCTCGCTCTTGAGGTTGCGCAGCACCTTTGAGATCATATCAGCTATCTGCACCATCTCCGGCTCCTTCATGCCGCGGGTCGTCACCGCCGGCGTCCCGATCCTAATTCCGCTGGTTACGAAGGGAGTGCTGGGGTCAAAGGGAATCATGTTCTTGTTGAGGGTTATGCCTGCCCTTTCCAGTGTCTCATCCGCCTCGCGCCCGGTTATACCCTCTTTGAGAAGCTTGACCAGCATCAGATGGTTATCAGTGCCGCCAGATACCAGATCGAACCGGTTCTCGGCGAGTCTTTCGGCAAGGGCTTTTGCATTTAGGACGACCTGGGCCTGGTAATTACGGAACTCCGGGGTCATTGCCTCTTTGAAGGCCACCGCCTTGGCGGCGATGGCATGCATGAATGGCCCGCCCTGGGTGCCGGGGAAGACGTTTCTGTCTATGGCGGGTGCCAGCTCCTGCTTGCAGATTATAAGCGCGCCGCGAGGTCCTCGCAATGTCTTATGGGTGGTGGTGGTGACGATATCGCAGTAGGGGACAGGCGATGGATGCTCACCGGCAGCCACCAGGCCGGCAATATGGGCTATATCTGCCATGACCAGGGCACCCACATCGTCAGCCAGCTCCCGGACCGCCTTGAAATCTATTATTCGAGGATATGCCGATGCCCCAACCACGATCAGCTTGGGTTTGCTCTTCTTGGCGATATCGGCCATCTCGCTGTAATCCAGCTGCTCTGTATCCGGGCGCACCCCGTAAGGCACGATCTTGTACATCTTGCCCGAGAAGTTAATGGGGCTGCCGTGGGAGAGGTGGCCGCCATGGTTTAAGTTCATCCCCATGATGGTGTCGCCTGGGCTGAGCACGGCGAAGTAGGCAGCCATATTGGCCTGGGTACCGCTGTGGGGCTGGACGTTGACATGCTCGGCATCGAACAGCTTCTTGCACCGCTCTATGGCGAGCACCTCTGCCCTGTCCACCCAGGCTGTTCCCCGGTAGTACCGACGGCCGGGATAGCCCTCTGCGTACTTGTTGGTCATGAGGCAGCCCTGGGCCTCCATGACCGCCCTACTTGCGTAGTTCTCCGATGCGATCAGGATTAGGTTGTTCCGCTGGCGAGCCAGCTCACCTTTTATCACTGCAGCCAGCTCGGGGTCAACATAAGCTAAAGAGTCCAATCAAATCACCGCAAATCAGATCTGCAGGTCATGCGCAGAGGAGGGCAAAATAGGTTATGGTTACCCGATCCCACCTCCAGAAGAGTCCAGGCTGAGGCTTTGCGAGCTTTTTGGATCTCGGACATACCAAAACGCTTTTTGCCATATGCGGCAATCTCGCGATTGATGCTTGAGCATGCCAGGACAATTGCCGATTATCAGTTCGGCCGTGGAGCCGGTCAGGTCCTGTTCCCGGATGGCACAACCTATCAGCTGTCCAAGACCCGCCGCCTGCGCTATCTCTTCTGCGGAAAGCTGCGCCTGGCGACATTAAGGGCTCAGGACGGCTTCTTCACCTTAAGCATGCTTGGGGCAGAGCGGCTGCACGCCCTGTTTTTGGCCCCTCGCATGCGTGTGGTGGCGGCAGATGATGCCGTGCCATTTGTGCAGAAGGGAGGCAACCTATTCGCCAGACACGTGGTGTATGTAGATCCTGATATACGGGCAGGAGAGGAGGTGCTGGTGGTCGATGGGGACGACCGGCTAATAGGCATAGGAAAGGCCGCCTTGGCTCCCGAGGAGATGCTGCAGATAAAGCGGGGAATGGCGGTTCAGATCAGATACGGATCGGTCGGGAAATAGGGCGTTTCGATTTCGGCCTGCCACGAAAAATGGATTTGAGGGGCAAAGCCCCCCCGCCTCAGGCCGGCCATGGACTGGCCGTATATTCTTGCCGCAGAATCACTCTTCTTGGGGGGTGAAGACTGTCTGCTCGCGGCCCGGGCCAACTGAGACCGCCGTGATCTCGGTATCTATGAGCTCCTCGATCTTCTCGGCATAAGCCCTGGCTGCAGCCGGAAGCTCCTGGTAGCTCTTCACCCCGGTTATATCCTCGGTCCAGCCCTTCATCTCCAGATAGACTGGCCGGCAGCGAGCGAAGGCCCCCGTGTCCTCAGGCGGGTATGTAAGTGCCTGGCCGTCCAGGTCATAAGCCACGCAGATCCTGATGGTCTCAAGTCCCGTGAGCACATCCAGCTTGGTCAGGGCAAGCTCGGTATATCCGTTTAGGAAGGCCGACTTCTTGCCCAGGACCGCATCGAACCAGCCGCAGCGGCGTGCCCGGCCGGTAGTCGTGCCGTACTCGCCGCCCTTCTCCCGCATGTACTCGCCGGTCGCGTCCTTCAGCTCAGTGGGCATCGGACCCTCTCCAACCCTGGTGATATAGGCCTTTATGACTCCCACCACGTTGTCGACCCTGACCGGCCCGACGCCGAGGTTGGCGCAGGCGCTGCCGGCGGTTGTGAAGCTTGATGTGACGAACTTCTGGGTTCCATGGATGACGTCGAGGAAAGCCCCCTGCGCGCCTTCTGCGAGGACCATGAGGTCCTGGTCCAGGGCATGGTTGATCTCCAGGGAGACATCGGTCAGGCTGTCTTTTAGGGCCTGGCCGATCCGCAGGTACTCATCGATATCCGGGGCGCTTCTGACAAGTGATGAATCCCCGCCCATATCGGCTATGGCCTTCTCCCGGGCAGGCCCGATCTCGTCCAGCTTGGCCTGCAACCTGGCCGGGTCGGTAAGGTCGCCCATCTGCACCTCCTCTCTGGCCACCTTGTCGATGTAGGCGTAGCCTATGCCCCGCTTGGTGGTCCCTATCTTCTCAGAGCGGGCCTTCTCCCGCAGAGAGTCCAGCTCGATATGATATGGCATTATGATGCTCGTCTTGGGATCTATCCCTATATTGACATCCAGGCCCTCCTTTCGCAGGGACTCTATCTCCTCCCACAGGACCTTAGGATTGCAGACCACGCCAGGTCCGATCAAAAGCCTTTTGCCGAATAGAACTCCGCTTGGAATCAGATGAAGCTTGTAGGTGCGGTCCTGCACCTTGACCGTATGTCCGGCGTTGTCGCCGCCCTGGAAGCGAACCACGATATCGTAGTTCTCGGCCAGCAGGTCGACCACTTTTCCCTTCCCCTCGTCGCCGAACTGCGCACCAGTCAGTATCGTGAACATGAATGGCAGGGATGGTCTGGCCGTAGATAACAGTTTTGATGCAGTCCGCAGCCCTTCTGAAAAACCGCTGCGGGGATGACCCCCTCCGGAAGCGCTGCTAAAAATGAGCGAGAAATCCAGTCTGAAGCATCCATCATATTTCAAAAGGTAAACTTATGGGCCATCGAGCAGGGCCCGCACTATCAAATCCCCGCCGTCCACTCCCAGGGCGGAGAATATGCCCTTGGCAGACGGCGTGCCGTTGACCTCGATCACCTTCAGGCCGCTTTGCGATTCCAGCAGGTCCACGCCGCAGTAAAAGGCACCGACCGCCGACCTGGAGGCCAGGGCCAGGCGCTCGAGTTCGTCGCTAACCTGGCAGGGCTGTGGACGGCCTCCCCTCGCCAGGTTGCTGATCCAGCCGCCAGGCGGAGCCAGGCGATAGATCGCCCCCGCAACTCTATCTCCCACGACGAAGGCCCTGATGTCCCTTGGCGTATCAGTCTTTACGAACTCCTGCAGGTAGATCAGCCCAGATTTGTTCAGGATCCGGCAGACTGCCTCCTCGTCCCCGTCAGTCAGAAGCTCTATGCCCCGTCCCTTGTAGCCGAAGAGGGGCTTGGAGACTGCCCGGCCGTACTCATGCAATGCGCTCTTTGCCTCATAGATGCTGGAGGTCACCGTCGTCCTGGGAGTGGGCACATCCGCCCTCTGAAGCGCAACAGATGTGGCAAACTTGTTGGCAGCCCGCAGTATTGCCTCGGGTGGATTAATCACCCGGCACCCGCCCTCTGAGAGGGTGCGCAGCAGCTCGAAGCGGAAAGCCACGTCCTGTGGAGCCCCCCGCCCCATATCCCTGACCAGCAGGATTTCCAGGTTCTCCAGGCTGGTCGCTCTTGCCTTAAAGGACAGGTCCTCTATTCTGGCAGTCAGCTCATCCAGGCTCAGCGTCTCAGCCGCGACCCCACGGGCAGAGAAGGCACGCAAGAGAGACTGGGCAGTCCAGTCCGAGGTGTCGGATACGGCTATGGCAGCTCGCATGTGGGCAAGGCACGGTCTTTCGGCCATATATCCCCATCGAGCTGACGAGGGCCTTTCTCAGGTGCCCCAGATACAAAGGCGCCAGTATGTCTCATATAGGGCCAGCCTCTGCCGGGACAAGCCCCTGCTTTATGCTGGCCATCACAGGAGTCCCCGTGGGCTTCCATAGGCTGGATAGGTTTACGGCATCGGGCTTGGACATTGAACCATCTGCCTGGCTTCCTTCCCATGCGTAGCCCTCAGTGCTGTTGCTCGTACGCCTGGCAACGAAAGGCCCCTTATCCCCGCCGAACTGATAGGTTCTGATAAAGGTGCCTCCAAGGCTGTCGTCATTGACAGTTCCCTGAAGAAGAGCCGATACGATCGAATCGTTAAACAGATAGGCGAGGGATAAGACCATCTCGGAAGGACCGACCGTTCCAGCTGCCCGGCCTTCCCATTCCCCGCCCTCGGCCCTAACCTGTCCACGGATCTCACGGCCGGACTGCAGAAGCGCCATTGTGGCCATGCTGCCGTTGAGGTTCAGGCTCCACACGCCCTCCACCGGGGCAATGCCAGCCTCCTCCAATGCCTTAATGCTGGACGAGAACTCCACCCTGACGTCCGGCCCCTCCTGGCCAGCCGCCAGGCCCAGCAGACAGATAAGCAGGAGACCTGCCATGGCAATAGCCAATACGCTGCGCATCATCGATCACCAGCACTCCACCATGGTCGTCTGAGGGCATACTTAAGCTCTCCTTTGGCAACCGTCCTGTATCTGGCGCCATAATCGAATATAACTGGCCTCTCAATCTTCCGCTTTTGACCAACCGCGGTCATCATCCGCCGAACTTCATTCGTCTATTTTTGAAGTTAATTTCAACAATTGTCTATAAATAGGTGCAGGCTGCAATTCCGCTCCTTGGAAAGGTCGATTGCAGTCTGCCTGTCCGGAGAGTCAACCATGAGACTGTTAATCTCCACGACAATAGCCATTATCATGCTGGCGGCACTGGGATTCGCCTGCCATGCAGCGACGGTATCAGAGCCGAGCAGCTCAGAAGACGCAGCTGAAGGGGAGATCCAATCACCTGACAGGACCTGTCCCCTCCTCAGCGGCTCCGGATCGGAGCGCAATTGCTCAAGGAATTGTCTGTATTCAGAATGCTGCGCCGGCCTCAACATCTCCGAATCGAAGAACGCCTCTAAGGACGCCTGCCCTAATGCAGCCTGCTTTACCGCCCCAAACACCAATTGGCCTTACAACACCAGCGCATGTCCGCATGCAGGTTGCTGCACTTATCCAAACGGATCGGGACAGAAAAATGTCACCTTGGGCTCATGCCCGTACGCTGCATGCTGCTCCGACCAGAGCACCCCGGAATCGGAGAACGCTAGCATCAGCTCGTGTCCCTGCACGGCATGCTGCGCTTATCCAGCCGGCGCCGCACCGAACCGCGGATATAGCTGCCCCACCCAGCAAATCATAGGAGGCGCTGGCTTTCCCTCTGACACGACATCGGACTCCCAGGATCTGATCGGCACCCTAGGTGAGGCAGAACCCAACTACATCTGTTGCTGATATATTCATCTTCCCGGCTGTCGATCCGGCCGATTCCCGGGGTACGAAATCCCCGGCCAAAAGTCCCTGCCGCAGAGGCACCACGCAGGATTCTTTTTCTCATTTTTCAACCTCCGTTGGCAGACGTTATTTTTCCGTAATCGACCAGTATTTATATTCAGTCTCCATCTCTGCCTCACAGGTGAATGGGCTTGATGGGCATCAATGAGCTGGGCTTCGAGGTATTTGAGGAGATGATGGACCTTGCCGATGACCTGATGGTGGAGGTCATCGAGCTGGATAACGGCGCGGTTGTGGTGGACGCAGGGGTCAAGGCGCAGGGAGGCCTGTGGGCCGGCGTATATCTAAGTCGCATCTGTATGGCCGATCTTGCAGACATCCAGATCTGCGCATGCCCGGTTGGAGACCTTGTCCTCCCTGGGGTGGAGGTGACCACCGATCACCCTGCGGTCTCCTGCATGGGATCCCAGTGCGCAATGTGGCAGATCAAGGTCGACAAGTACTTCGGCATGGGAAGCGGACCGGCACGGGCCCTGGCCCGCAAGACCAAGGAATGCTACGAGAGGATCGGCATGGAGGAGTTCTCCGAGGTTGGCGCCCTGGTCCTGGAGTCCTCCCGTATCCCCGATGTGGCCGTGACCAATCAAATAGCTGAGAAGTGCGCCATAGATCCTGGAGATCTGAGGGTGGCAGTTGCCCCCACCGACTCGCTGGCAGGCATGGTCCAGGTATCGGCCCGGGTGGTTGAGACCGGGCTGCACAAGCTGTTCACAATGGGCTTCGACATAAACACAATCAAAAGTGGTTGGGGCCAAGCACCAATCGCCCCGATCGTGGGAGACGCGACGATGTGCATGGGCGCCTCCAACGATGCCATAATCTACGGCGGAGATACGTATTACACCCTTGATCACCCATCACCCGACGATCTGATGCCAGTCTTGGAGAGCATGCCCTCATGCTCGTCACGCGATTACGGGATGCCCTTCTACCAGACGTTTAAGGCTGCTGGATTCGACTTCTTCAAGGTTGACCACAACGTCTTCGCCCCGGCCCGTGTGGTCGTCAACGAGTTGAAGTCCCGCCGCACCATTGTAAGCGGCAGGCTTAATCCGCAGGTTCTCATGAGTTCGTTTGGGGTGGAGATGCTTGACAACTGCAAACCAAGATGATAGCTGAAGGTCACACAAGAGAGTTTCAATATCCAGGAGATTAGCAGAGATGAGCATGGTCCGTCGTCTATTCAAACCAAAGCCCAGGATTGCCGAGAGCACTCCCATCAAGTTCAATGAGCTCAAGTCGAGGCCATACTATATCGTGGCCTCGGTGGAGGTGGGAAACACCACCACGAAGTCCATCCTCACTGCTACCGACCTGGACACAGGCAAGACACAGATAGTGAACAAGACTGTGAGGATGACCAGGGATGTCCGGCCTCCTAAAGAGGGGGAAGAGGTCTTCGGCCGGACCATCTGCGGGACAACCCTGACCAGAGAGTCGATAGCCGAGCTTGTCAAGGATACCCTGCTTCAGAGCCATCAGACCGCCGGCTTAAGCCTGCATGCAGACCTGAACTTCGTCGTCCGCTCTACAGGGGTTGTGGCCGAGTTCGACTCGCCGGACGAGGTTGGCATATTTATCCAGGCCCTGGCCCAGGGCTGTCTGGATGCAGGGGTCCCGCCCCGCCTGATGACCCCGGCCATGTCCATCTACAACATACCCGACCGGTTCAAGCGCTACACTCTTATCGATAAGATTGTATTCAACGGCCCTGTAGCCTCGGTCTGGCCCCCCATGGGGGCTACTGGAGTCGAGATAGTTGCCAACGAGATGGAAGGCGAGCTGGCCACTGCAGGCATAAAACAGGGCTGCAAGTGGTCTGATGTTGATTTTCGAAACCCCTGTCTGACCATGGACTTCGGGACCACCCTGGACGGCCGCATAACCAGCGAGGAGCTCCCTTACTCGCATACCATCGGCAACTTCTGTGGCGTGGCCGGGGCAGTGCCCGACGCCATCGTGCGGGGAACGGGGCTTGTCGATCAGAGCACTGGAACTGCCCTCGACATATTCTCAGGCAAAGCTATCAGCCCGAACCGCAAGGCTGTGGAATATGCCAGGCAGATCGACGAGCACATAACGATCGAGAAGGTTCCTGTCGGCAGAAAGAAGTACGGATACGTCCCACTGGACGCAGCGGCCGCCCAGAAGCTCGGAGTTGTGCTGATCGGCTGCGACTGCGGAGAAAACGGGTCCGACCTTCCCAAGCTCTCCCAGATAGGCGGGGAGATATACAGGCGAGAAGGCATCAACACGCTCTCGGCTGTCCTGGACCTGGTAAGCGCGAGGATGGCCCGCCGGCTGGTCGAGGTTGCCCTGGAGCAGGGCTTGATCACAGAGCGCACAGCCATTGGTGTGACCGGTCGAGCCGGCATGAGCGGAGGCAAGCCGGCCCTCATCTTGGACCAGATAATCGATCTTGGACTTTATAAGGAGAGGGCTGAGAAGAACCTGGTATTCGTGGACGACGGCCTTGGCAGGGGGGCGGCGGTGATGGCCCGCTGCATGAACTCGATGGGAACACCGAAGAACCCGATGGGCGGGGTTAGAGGCGGCCGCTGCATCCTCCGGGAGCGCATGGCTTACGAGGCGCAGAAGAACCCTCAGGCCGGCATACCCCAATTCAGCAGCCGACAAAGCGAGGTCAAGGATTACCTATCAATGGGCCGCAAGGACTAGTCCCTGGAAAAAGGATTGTGTGGTCACGAAGGATGAGCCGCGCCAAGATAACCTTTGATAAGAAGTCCACAGAGCCCATCCCCATATCCTTCCTTGGCTGGAAGTCAAGGAGGGTGCAACTGTGGATCTCCCGAAGACCGATGGACAGGTCTGAGTTCCCGCCATGCATCCAAAATGTGCTGAGCGATGGGCCGTCTGATGCCGAGAAAGGAGGCGGCTGCAACCGGGCGGCAGCCTTCCTGGCAGCTTTCCTGGGACAGGCAGGATGGCCCGAGCAGGAAGCACTGGCCCTGTGGCAGGGCTTTGCACACACCCACAACATCAAGGACCCCCTCTTTCACAGGTGGTTTTGCCGTATGCACTGCCCGTCCTGCCAGACGGTGAAGAGCACATCAAGCGGCTATCCACGTCTAGGCCTAGGTGGTTTGGGCCTGTGCCGGCCTGACAGCCGCTGCGCTCAGGTGGCCTGGCCGGTTGGATACGGGTGTGACCACCCTTCTGGCCAGGACGACCCTCGAGGTGAGTTCGGCGTCATGAAATGCCTGGACACACTGGTTTTTGCCCGTCTGCAGGACTGGCGGACCGGCCGGGAGATGGAGCTTGAGATGAACCAGGGGGAAAGGGAGGAACTGGACCAGATGGTTCGGGATCAGGGCAGACGCAGTCTTCTGCTTGGGTGGAAGAGGGTTAAAGGCAGGGTTCGGCCTCTCTTCATTCTGGGCGAGGCAGAGGAGACCGACAGCGCATCGGCCAGAAGGAGCATGCTCTCCGAGCAGATCTGAAAAGAGCAGACCGATCCTTCATCGGGGCAATATCGATCGCTCATCTACTGGCAGTCTCCCCCAAATGGCGAGAAACCTTTATCTGCCAGAAGTCAGCTCACCTATCTCTGGTCCGGGATGTGACCACCATGGTTGAACCGGGCCGAGGTGTTGTAGTTGAAGTCTTTCTACGGATATATTCGCGACGCGTGGAACTCTCCCAGCAGCAGCTATGTTGGAGAGCTCCGGCAGGGAAGGATGAAGGCCTGGAGACAGGAGATGACTGTCGAGAGGATCGAGCGTCCTACCAGGCTTGACCGGGCCAGAGCCCTGGGATACAAAGCGAAGCAGGGGATAGTTCTTGCCAGGGTAAAGGTGCGGCGCGGATCTTTGCGCAAGTCCCGTTACGTCAGAAACCGAAGGTCCAAGCATATGGGCATGCACCGGCAGACTCCCGGAAAGAGCATCCAGAGGATTGCCGAGGAGAGGGCATCCCGGAGGTTCGTAAACCTGGAGGTCTTGAACTCGTACTGGGTGGGCCAGGACGGCCGGTACAAGTGGTATGAGATAATAATGGTCGATCCCCACCACCCGGTTGTTGCATCCGATAAGGACCTGAGCTGGATTGCCCATGGCAACCAGCGGGGCAGGGCTGAGCGGGGCAAGACAAGTGCCGGGAAGCGCGGTCGAGGGCTGATGAAGAAGGGCATGGGAACTGAGAAGACCAGGCCAAGCATCAGGTCCCACCACGGCAAGGGCAAGTGATCCATCACATCTCTTTCAGGGCCTTTGTATCCGCTACCGAGGATCCGGAGCGGGTCAAGAAGGCCCTGGGCATATTCGTCCCTCTGGACCTCGTCCTATCGTCTTCGGCCAAGGGCTTCTATGGCAATGAGATCGTAATCCTGGAAGCGACCTTGAAGAGGAAGGAGGGCATGGGATTCTTCCGCATACTCAAGGAGCAGCTTCCGCCGCCGGATATAGCCCGGCTGAAGCGCGAGGCAGAGGCGCGCACCGATGAAGACTGCCAGTTCCACCTGCGTCTGGACAAGCAGGCCGCTTATCAGGGCCGGGTGGAGCTGACCGATTCCAGGGACGCCATCGACGTCTGCGCTCATGTAGCCACCTATCCGGCCAGGCCGGAGGAGGCGGTCCGGATGGTAAAGGAGCTGTTCTGATAAGCGGCGTCCTCTATGTCGTCAAGCTGCCGCTGGGCCGGACTTTCGAGGCACTGGCAGGTAGGTCCGACATTAGGGTGCAAAGAGATATTCATGGCCATTTCAGGGTGATGCTGGAGGGCCGGAGTTCCTGTGAGATACTATGAGTTGGTGCAGGCGATACCGGAGGGATCGTCGTCTCTATGCCGGATGGCTTTGGTGGCCAGGCGGCTAGGGTATCACGGCATAGTGGTATGCAACCGGGGGACGATCTGGTCTGAAAAGGCCGCCCGAAACGTCTCTGGGATGGAGATTGTATCAGGATCGATGGTGGCTATACGGGAGCCCCGCGCCATGCGGGGCCAGGTGTCCCGGTTGCGGAACAAAACGGCATTCGTTGCAGTTGACGGCCTATCCGAGGCCATGTGCCGGACCGCGATCGAGGATCCGCTGGTCGATGCGCTTCATCCATTCGATGGCTTTCGGCTGACCGTCCCTTATGCTCGGATGGCAAGGATGAACCAGGTCGCTCTGACCGTTGACTTAAGTCCCCTCATATGGCTGCGGGGAGGACAGAGGTCTCGCTGGCTGGATCTGTCTCGAAAGAACCTGCAGATGGCTCGCAAGTTCAAAATCCATCTGGCTCTGACCGCCTTGCCCAGATCCCACCTGGACCTCAGAGGGCCCCGGGACCTGATCGCCCTGGCCATGCTGGCGGGGATGACCGCCGACGAAGCGGGCCAGGCTTTAGAGTATCCTGGCAAGGTGGCGCATCTGAACTGCCGTCATTGGCAGTCTCCAGGGGTGGAGCTGTTATGACCGCCACGATTTCCATGACCGCCACGTCCAATGATCGCCGCGGTTCTTTTCCCACCGTGGACGGTGATTGCATGCCTTTTAGCCAAGGGGCACAAGATGTCTCATCGACCGGCTCAGTGCTTTGGGAGGCAGTAGAGTGAGAAGCAGGCTTCCAGTTCTGCGAGAGCGTCGCAGGTACCTGGCATTCGAGCTCGAGTCGGAAGGGCAGGCAGACTCGCGCGGAATCATGCAGGAGGTCCACCTCGCCTATTCCAGCCTTTTCGGAGACACTGGTGGTGCCAGGCCCAGGCTGATATCATTTGATGGCCAGTTTGGGATAATTCGTTTCCAAAATGGCTATCTGGAAGAGCTGCGAGCTGCCATGGCCACGATAACCTCCGTCTGCAACGAACGGGCTGCCGTGCGGGTGCGGGGGGTCTCAGGGACCATCAAAGCAGCCACAGAAAAGTATATACCACAAAGGGCGCTAATTTTGGCCGGAGATCGCAGAAGAGTAGAATTGGAAGGAATTTCTGGATCGGTTGTGCGCATTCGCGGTTGCGAGATCGATATAAGCCCGGAGGATCGGGCAGATGGATTGGATACCAGATATCTGGGTCTGACCTGTTTTGACATAGAAGGAGGATGCAACGGTGCAGATGGCCCCTCAAATGGGATATGATAGGGCAATTACAGTATTCAGCCCGGACGGAAGGCTATTTCAGGTGGAGTACGCCCGTGAGGCGGTCCGGCGGGGCACCACCGCAGTTGGCGTAAAGGCGGTGGATGGAGTGGCGGTGCTGGTGGACAAAAGGATAACCAGCCGCCTGATGGAACCTGAATCGATCGAGAAGATATTCCAGATAGACAGCCATATAGGAGCAGCCACTTCCGGATTGGTGGCCGATGCAAGGATACTGGTGGACCGGGCCCGGGTGGAGTGTCAGATAAACCGGCTGGTTTACGATGAGAGGATCGGTGTGGAGACCCTGGCCAAGAAGATATGCGACTTCAAGCAGACCTATACCCAGTATGGCGGGGTTCGCCCGTTCGGAACGGCTCTGCTTATCATCGGGGCCGAGGACGAGCAGCCCCGGCTATTTGAGACCGATCCCAGTGGAGCCCTGCTTGAGTATAAGGCAACTGGGATAGGGGCGGGCCGCTCAGCGGTGATGGAGGTCTTCGAGGCCGAGTATCGGGAGGACATGGTACTTGAGGAGGCCCTTCTGCTGGGGCTCAAAGCCCTTTACAAGGCATCAGAAGGTCGTGTTGAGGCAGCCACCACCGAGATCGGCATAATCCGTATGGACGATCGAGCGTTCCGAAAGCTCTCCGAAGCTGAGGTCTCCGCTTATGTGGAGAAGATGAAGGCCGCAGCGGGAGGAGAGGCGTAAGAAATGGTCAACCTGGACGAGGCGGTCACAGCCAGGCTGAAGACCCATGGAACGGTCTTCGAGGTACTGGTAGATCCCGATCTGGCCCTTGCCCTTCGCCGGGGCGAATCCGTCCGCCTGGAGGACGTCCTGGCGGTGGAGGACGTCTTTGAGAACGCCAGCCGAGGCGACCGTAGCGCCGAAGAGGATCTCATCTCGGCCTTCGGTTCGGCCGATACGATGGCCATCGCCGAGAAGATCATCAAGAAGGGGGAGATCAGCCTCACCGCTGACCAGCGGAAACGGTTCGTAGAGGCCAAGCGCAGACAGGTGATCGAGGCCATATCCAGGAATGCCATCAATCCCCAGACCAAGACGCCCCATCCGCCCGGCAGAATAGAGCAGGCGATGACCGAGGCCAAGATCCATATCGATCCCACCAAGTCCACTGAGGAGCTGGTGGGGATGGTCATGAAGGCCATCCGGCCGATCATCCCCATCCGGTTCGAGGAGGTGGAGGTGGCGGTCAAGGTTCCGGCAAGCTATGCACCCAAAGCCTATGGTGAGCTTGCAGCGTTTGGCAAGCTTACGAGGGAAGCCTGGCAAAACGATGGGTCCTGGATCGGGGTCGTCAAGATCCCGGCAGGTATGCAGCCGGAGTTCTATTCGCTGGTGAACCGCCTTACCAAGGGGGACGCTGAGACGAAGCTTCTGAGACATTGAGGACCGTAGAATGGATCACATGGAGCGCAGAGTGGTGGTGCCCGGCGACGTTCTCTCCGAGGAATCCAAGAGGGCGGGAGAGGGCACCTATGTCAAGGATGAGAAGGTTTACGCTCTTCTTTATGGCATTGCCAACTTCAGGGAGAAGATAAATGTGATCCCTCTGGCCGGAAAATACATCCCGGTGGCAGGGGATAACGTGCTTGGCACGATCAAGGATATCACATTTTCCAACTGGATCGTGGACATCAATTCGCCTTATGACGGCCTCCTCCATATATCCGAGTACCCCAGGAAGATAGAGGCCGACGACATGTCCAAGTACCTGCGTATCGGCAGCTCGGTTATGGCCCGGGTAAAGGAGGTGGACTCCACAATGAAGGTGGAGCTCACCCTCAATGACCGCAGGCTGGGGCAGATCAAGACCGGACGGGTGATAGAGATCAGCCATACAAGAGTGCCCCGGTTGATCGGCAAGGGCGGATCGATGATAAGCATGCTCAAGAAAGAGCTCTGCTGCAACATATTCGTCGGCCAGAATGGCAGGATATGGATCAACGGTAGTGAAGAGGATATGGACCTGGCGTTGAAGACCATCCAGCTCATAGAGAAGGAGGCCCATACAAACGGGCTTACCGACCGGGTGGTCGAATACATAAAAACAGAGAAGGGCGGCAGGCAGGGATGCCACATATCAGGTTGATTTTATGCAAGGAAATAACGGAAATATCACGTTCATAAGAGACGGAGTTCGCCTGGACGGAAGACGGGTGGACGAGCTCCGCCCCATCAAGATAGAGGTGGGTGTTCTGTCCAGGGCGGACGGCTCCTGCTACATGGAGATGGGCGACAACAAGGTCGTCGCGGCAGTCTATGGTCCTCGCGAGGTCCATCCCAGGCACCTGCAAGAGGTAAGCCGGGCCATAGTCAGGTATCGGTACAACATGGCCTCATTCTCCGTGGAGGAGAGACGGCGACCGGGCCCAGACCGGCGGAGCTACGAGTTGTCCAAGGTTAGCAGAGAGGCGCTTGAGCCGGTAATCTTGACCTCCTACTTCCCGCGCTCGGTGATCGACATATTCGTCGAGGTCCTGCAGGCTGACGCCGGTACCAGAACCGCCGGGATCAACGCGGCCTCTGTTGCCCTGGCCGATGCCGGGATACCGATGAAAGGCCTGATAACATCCTGTGCAGCAGGCAAGGTAGATGGTCAGGTCGTCCTCGATCCCATGAAGGAGGAGGACAACTTCGGCCAGGCTGACCTGCCAATCGCCATAACTCCATGGGGTGATATTACCCTTATACAGATGGACGGCGACCTTAGCAGGGACGAGTTCCGCCAGGCTGTCGAGCTTGCCAGGATCGGGTGCGGAAAGATCTACGAGATCCAGCGAAAAGCCCTATTGGACCGGTACTGCCAGATGGAGAGCGCAGCGCAGGAGGCCTGAGATATGAGCAGCGTAATATCCGAGATCCGAAAGGATTACCTTTACAACCTCATGCTTCGGGGTCAGAGGGCCGACGGCCGCGCCTTCGACCAGCCACGGGAGATCTCCATCAAGACCGGCGTCATAAGGAAGGCCGAGGGATCTGCCCTGGTGACACTTGGCGATACCCAGGTGATGGTCGGTGTGAAGATGCAGCCTGGAGAGCCCTTCCCAGATTCTCTGGACCGTGGAGTCATAGTCACCAACGCCGAGCTTGTACCCCTGGCCTCGCCCATGTTCGAGCCTGGCCCGCCCAACGAGTTCGGCATAGAACTGGCCAGGGTTGTGGACAGGGGCGTCCGCGAGTCCGGGGCAGTAGATCTTGCTGGCCTGTGCATAACTCCGGGGGAGAAGGTATGGATAGTCTTCATAGACATCCACATCTTGGACGATTGCGGCAACATCATGGACGCGTCAAGCTTAGGAGCGATCGCAGCGCTTCTCACAACGACCGTGCCTGCCAAGAAGTTCGGCCTGGGAGAGGACTACCCGTTGCCGATAAAGGATATCCCCATTGCCATGACCGCAGTTGAGTTCGGTGGAGTTGTCATGTTCGACGCCGACGTCGACGAGGAAGCCATGGCCGATACCAAGCTGACGGTCATATCCCGAGCGGACGGCACCATATGCGGGGTGCAGAAGAGCGGAACCGGAGTCCTGAGCCAGGAGCAGATATACCGCATCGTTGATATAGCATGTGAGAATGCTAAGGGCATCCGGGAGAAGTTTCTGGAAGTATAATCATGGTCAAGCAGTTCAAGAAAGGAAGGAAGAGCAGGTCTGCAGCTCGATTCGGTCCCAGGTACGGACGCAAGTCCCGTAAGCTGGTGGCAGACTTAGAGGAGAAGAGCAGGGCAAGGTACGACTGCCCCCAGTGCGGTCGTGACCGGATAAGGCGCACTGACACCTCCATATGGAGATGCTCAAAGTGCGGATATGCCTTCGCCGGCGGCGCCTACCTCCCGGAAACCTCAGCCGGGCGATCTGTGGCGCGCTCGCTGAAGAAGAACCTGGAGATCCAGTAGATGGCTTATAAGTGCACCAGGTGCAAGAAGACCGTAGAGGTGGATTACGAGTACAGCGGGATCCGCTGTCCGTACTGTGGCCACCGCATCCTCATGAAGGAGCGGCCAACTACCGTAAAGAGGATGAAGGCGGTCTGAAATGGGCCTGTCATCGGCCATAGGTGCAGCAGCCTCCTTATCATGAGTGCCAGATTGCAGTTTGGGAAAATGGTCGGATCTGCCGGCATCTGGCATGCGCTGCACTGCGATTGGTGGCCACGATGAAGGGTCGGGCTGAGCTAAGATTCCCTGCCGATGACGCCTGCCGGCTGGCCATGGCGCTGTGGCCGGAGCTTGACGACGACCTGCACCGCGGGTCTGTCCAGCTTGATCAGGCAGGGAACGCTTTGCGCCTCACGATATGCGCAGACGATGTGGTATCGCTCCGGGCGGCCCTTAACACCTGGCTCAGATTGACAAAGATTGCATTGGAGATGGAGAAGGTATGAGCGGCGAATTGCCTCCACAAGTCCAGAACCAGCTGGCTCAGCTGCAGCAGCTGCAGCAGCAGGCCCAGGCCTTGTTGAACCAGAAAAGCCAGATCGAACTCCTCAAGAAGGAGACGGAAGCCGCCTACAAGGAGCTGGAGAGCAGCTCTGACCAGGTCGTGGTCTACAAGAACGTAGGCGAGCTGATGCTCAGGTCCGATCGGGACAAATTGCTGGCCGAGCTGAAGGAACGCAGCGACCTGATGGAGCTGCGCCTAAAGACCGTCAGCAAGCAGGAAGAGCGTATCCAGAGCCGTTTTACGCAGCTGCAGGAGCAGCTTCGGCAGTCTCTGGGACAGGCGCCTCCCCGGGGCAGCTAGACCGGGGATACGATGGACCCGTGGCTTAGCCAGGATATAGCACCGGGCTTCTAACCCGGGGGTCGCGGGTTCGAGTCCCGCCGGGTCCGTCCTACTATTGGTGTCCACATGTGTGAGCTATCCGTATTTCGGGAGATCGGCGGCCAGAGGGAGCTTGTGATGGAGGGCGTAATAAGCCTGACAACCCGCGGCAGCAGGCTTCTGCTTGAGGGCATACTGGGCGACGTCCAGGAGCTTGAAGGCCGGGTCCTTGAGGTCAGCATAGTCTCCCAGCAGGCACTGATAGGCAGCCCATAAGGGTAAAACTGGCTGCCAAGAGCAAAAAACCAGGCAGCCTGCGGATCGCGTCAGCTTTTTCGCTTCTGTTCAGCTTCCTTGAGGCAGAGCCTTTCTAAGCAGTCTTGCCGAATGGATCGATCCGATCAGCATCGACGCTGATGGATCCACAGCAGCCCAGGAGCGAAAAGACGATATCCTGGGCTTTTGAGCCCTCGCCCTCTCCCCGGCTGCCCGTCACCATATCAGGCTGCAGACGAATCCGAATCTGCACTGAAGTGGCAGGGAGCCGACGCTGCTTTCGTGTCACGAGGAGGATAAGAAGCAACGGCCTGAATCGACGCTTGAGGTGTCGTGGAGCAGACAGGAGATGCAGCCCTGGCTTGATACATCCCCAAGGTAAGGTTTATTTTATGGCAGGCAGATGGCACTGCACTATGACGCAAAACAGGCTCATCGTTATACTAGTCGCCGCATCACTTATAGCGGTCCTGGGCGGCTATGCCGTCCTGGCCAACGGATCGGGAGGTGTGCCAACCGATAACCTGCCTTCCGGATTCAAGCTCCTGGCCCTGATCGACGAGAGCACGGAGAACGTGAACATCACCGATTACCTGTTGGGCTTTTACGGACCAGAGGAGATCGGCAAGGTGAACGGCACGATAGGCGTCTACCAGTGGGGTCCCCTGGGAGAGACATACAACGCCAAGGTGACAATTCTTGAGGCAGAAAGCCCGGAGAGGGCTGAGGCAGCCAGGCGCAACTACATGAACCAGCCTGAATGGACGTATCCTCCTATAGCTGGAATGCAGCGATTCGGCAAGCAGGTTGTAAACGGCCACGATGTTGTGGAGATACGAAAGATCACCGGCAAGAATAGGCTGCAGCTGATCTATATCTGGACGTCTGGCAACAGGGCGGTATTGGTGGAAGGAAACGACAGCCGAACATCCAGCCTTGCCCTGGCCTCGTCCACAGGTCTCTGAATTCTGGCAAGAGAAGGGAAATGGGGCGGAGCCCTCGCGGGTCCTGCCCTATCACAATTTCTTGATACAAGCTGGCCGGATAACCGGCCTCTGGAACCGGGCAACCGGGAATGCCACCTGGCCGTCAGGAGCCGATCATCTGTCCATGGCCGCCATTAAATCGGCAGCTTTCAGCCGCAAATGCCAGGGTCATGTCTTTAAAGTCTCTGATACTTCAGCTCCAGCTCAGATTCCGTCCACCGGAAGCATGGCACAGAGGGCCTCTTCAGTCTTCTCTCCCGGAGCGCCTGCACGACGAGGGGTACGGTGATGGTGGCATCTGAGAATACCTGGACCATGCGGGCATGGCGGTCGACCTTGCCCCACGATACCGCCTCGCTGAACGTGCACCCAGACAGCCCTCCAAAGTGTGGATTGTCTGTGGTGTACTGGATTGCGTAATTATGGCCGCCCCGGTAATTGCCCATAAGCTCGGCTATGACCTTGGTCTGCTGGATGAAGTTCTTGGGGACGCCTCCTCCGATGAAGACAACCCCGGTCTTCTCCGACTTCTCGGTTATCTGGGTGATCTCGTCAACGTCTTGGATCTGGTCCACCAGGACAGGATGGCCCTCACGACGTGCGATGACCATCCCAATTCCGATCGAGCTGTCGGAGAGGGCAGGGACGAATACCGGGACATCCGCCCTTTGGGCCGCGCCCAGAATCGTGCTGTCAGGGACGTCGCGCCCTATCATCTCCATCAGCTCCCGCGATGAGTAGGTGCGATCGGTCGGCAGCCTCTTGACCAGGTCGGATATGAATAGATCGGCCTTGTGCAGCTCCTCCTCGGAGACGAAGACATCGTAGATCCGGTCTATGCGGCACTCCTTGAGCCTGGCATCGTCTGCCTGGCAATCGCCTCGGTAATGCATAACTCCCAGCCCCTCGCAGAGGTCGTGGAATAGGTTGGCTCCCGTGCTTACCACGCAGTCCACAAGGCGGTGTGAGATCAGGTAGGATATCATCTCCTGAAGCCCGGCCGGCACCATGGCCCCGGCAAGACCCAGGAATATCGTCACCTCATCCCGGAGCATCCGGTCCCAGACCTCCAGGGACTGCCCCAGCTGGCCGGCCTGAAAACCCATCCTGGACATGCCGAAGGCAAGGTCGCTTATGCTCATGTCCTCGGCTGGGAGGGTTGTCCTGGGCTGGTCGCCCCTCGAGAAATCGTGCATCATCTCCAAGCATCTCCGTGGCGGTGTCATTGCCGGTTCCACTCTTAAAGATTGTCCAGGTTCCTGGAAAAACTGGCACCGTATCATAGATTTAAATACCTAAACCGCAACTAAACCCAGGCTCAAAATGGTACCGTCTGCCGTTCTGGTGTTTCAGATCATGGAGGTACCGGAGAGGTGATGGGGCATGTTCGTTAATGGTTACAGCAGGCATTACGGATTCGAGGATAGGTCTGGAGGCAGCTACACCAGAATGGGTCGCGACGGGAGGGCATCCCATGTGGAAGGTTGACGATTCCATCTCTCTTTACGGGGTTCGGGAGTGGGGAGGTGGCTACTTCACCATCAACGACAAGGGAAATCTCCAGGTCATGCCATACAAGAGTTCGGAGCGTTCCGTGGACGTGATGGACATAATCAGATCACTCGAGTCCACCGAGGAGAGCTTTCCGGTGCTACTGCGCTTCCCCCAGATAATCGACGACCGCCTGCGGGAGATCTACGGCGCTTTTTGCGGATCCATTGCAGAATTCAGTTATCCGGGGCGCTACCAGCCGGTATTTCCCATGAAGGTCAACCAGAGGAAGGAGGTAATCGAGTATATACTGCAGTTCGGGAGCCGGACCAATATCGGACTTGAGGTGGGGACCAAGGCCGAATTGCTCGCAGCCCTCACGCTTGAGCTTCCATCCGACGCCCTGCTGATATGCAACGGATACAAAGACGAGGAGTACCTCCGCCTGGCCATCAGCTTCTCCGAGATGTACAAGATCATCATCGTGGTAGACCTGTTTGAGGAGGTATTCGATGTCCTCCGCTGCGCAGAGGAGCTGGGCGTGCGGCCAGCCCTTGGAATTCGGGTCAAGCTCTTCTCAAAAGGCAGCGGCCGGTGGGCGGAATCTGGAGGCGAGTCCTCCAAGTTCGGCCTTTCCACCTCAGAGACCCTTGAGATGATGAGGATCCTGGCAGATCACGGGATGCTGGACCGGCTCAAGATGCTGCACTACCATATAGGTTCTCAGATAACCGATATCAGGCGGGTCAAGGATGCCATGAACGAGGCTGCCCGCATATATGCAAAGATAAAGCGGCTTGCCGATATAGAGTACTACAATGTGGGCGGAGGACTGAGCGTTGATTACGATGGCTCCAGGACAGCAGAGCCGTCCAGCGCCAACTACTCTCTGAGGGAGTACTCAAACGATGTTGTCTACACCCTGCAGAGGATATGCGAGGAGGAGGGGGTACCGTGTCCAACCATAGTCTCAGAGAGCGGCCGTGCAATCGCAGCCTATCATTCTTTCCTTGTCTTCAAGGTGATCGGCAAGAAGAACTCAAAGGACGCCTTCTTGGCCTACCCAACTGAAGGAGATCCGGCACAGATAGAGGAGCTCTACTTCGCCTTTAAAAACATAAATCTGAAGAACTACAAGGAATATTACCACGATGCCCTGCACTTCCGGGACGAGCTCATGGCCTCGTTCAACCTGGGAAATGTGAGCCTCGAGGACAGGGCAAAGGGCGAGAGCCTCTTTGGAATGGTCTGCCAGAGGGCGGTCAACCTGGCCCGACAGGCAAATGACACATCCTCCGAGTTCGCCGAGCTGCGCAAGGTGGTCGGGCAGAAGTACATCGGCAACTTCTCTCTATTTCAGTCGGTTCCCGACATGTGGGGGGTCGGTCAGATATTCCCAATCATGCCGCTGCATCGTCATCGTGAGGTGCCGGGCGAGGCCGGGACCATCGCCGATATCACCTGCGACTCCGACGGCGAGATAAAACTGTTCGGCGGCCGCGACGGCCCCAGGGACTGCCTTGAGATGCATAAGTTGTGCCGGGATGAGGACTACTACCTGGGCATATTCCTGCTGGGCGCTTACCAGGACACCCTGGGGGATTTCCATAATCTTCTGGGATGCGTGACCGAGATCCACCTGGCCGTCGACGAGAAGGGCTGGAGCGTCTGCAATCGCATCGACGGAGACACCTGCGAGAAGCTGCTGCGGTTCTTCAACTACGATACTGAGGACTACATACGAAAGACCATGAACCGCCATGACCCAAGCACGCTCCTCAACCAGCTATTCTCGGAGATGCATAAGGCGCTTCGCGGCTACACCTATTACCAGCGTCAAAATGAGGTTTCGAAGCCGGAATCCACCGAGGGATCTGGATTGGCCAGTGTGGCTACCCAGACGTGAAATGCTCCCCGGCCCAAAGCTGGGGTCTTCCCGCTCCGGCCTTAGCAATCCAGCAAGGCGAATTTGATACGGGAAAAGACCGGGCTATCTATTCTGCGGTCCGCGGTGCAGGACAGGTGCCCCGGACCAGCAGGACAGAGGTGCCGGGCCTGGCCAGCTCTCCTCTTATCAGCGACTCCAGTTGCTCAGCCGATCGTGGCATATCAATGTATATAAGGTCCGGCACCAGTGTTAGAAGGACTGATGTCAGGTCAGGCGTCTCCTGGCCGCCGGTCATGGCCGCCACCCTGTTCTGAATCACCACGACCACCAGGTCCCTCTTCTGCCATAGGGCATCAATAAGACCGCAAATCCCCGAGTGAGCAAGGGCGAAGTCACCTATCACCGCCAGGCCCTTTGTCTTTAGCCCTGAGGCTACCCCTATGGACGATCCGAGGCCATAGACGAGGTCCACTGCCGGCAGAGGGGGACGGTTGGCCTGGATCACGCAGCCAGCGTCGCCGGCCACTAGAACCTCAATTCGGCTCAATGCCTCAAGGAGCGGCCGAAATGGACAGGAATCGCAGATTGTCTTCTTGTAGCGGTCAGATGCCCTCTGGGGCTGGGATTCTATCAGCGGCTTCTCGTTTGACAGGATCTTAAGTGCGGCTTTCAGGTCGTCTTTCTCCACCCATCCGTAAGGCAGGTGGCCTGAGAGCCGACCGATCACCTTTCCGCTGGCCAGCAGATGGCTTTCCAGAAATGGCCCCGGCTCCTCTGCAACCATCACGGTTTGGTATCTGCTTAAGAAATCCAGGACGGCAGGCCATGGTATGGGATTGGCGTAGGCCGTCGTCAGCACGGGCAGGCCCAGGGCCGCTGCCTCAATGGAAGGTGGGCCGCTTGCGATAATTCCGAGGCTGCCCGAAGATCTTTCAGGCATCTCTGACACTGCCGCTGAGCTGGCCCTCTGCATGGCCGGGTGGGCTCTTTGGCGAAACCGCTGGTGCCTTCCCCTGGCTGTCAGGTCCCATATGCTCCGGTCAAACCGCCTCCCACCAGCCGAGAGAGACCTCCACGCCTCGCTCGTTGAGAACGGAGAGCCCTCCCGGGGCTGCAGTCCAGGGGAGACGGCGCCAAGCAGCCGGGAGGAGGCCCTGATTATCGCCGGGGCCATGATCTCCTCAGATATGCTGTAGGCCTCCAGGACCGCGCAGTACAGGTCAGCCGGATCGGCAGGGTCCAGAACTGGAAGTCCGGTGACCGGCCCGTAATTGCGGCTGTCCATCTCGAGCTGTGAGCCCCTGGGACCCAGGTCGTCCCCTGCCAGCACAACCAGGCCAGCACCGATGGTGTGGGTTGCAGATATGGCAAGCGGATCTGAGAGCACGTTCATCCCCAGCTGCTTGACCACCACCAAGGCGCGCCTGCCGGAGGCGGAAGCTCCCAGGCACCTCTCCAGAGCCGTTTTTTCGTTAACCGCCATCTTAGACCCGGCTGCCATGGCCAGGGAAGTCACCGGATAGCCGGGTACATACGCCCTCTCGACCACACCGGCCATGTCCAGGGCCAGCTTCAGAGCATCTTCTGGTCCGATGGGCATATCCACTCCGGCAGCACCGATTGGTCCGGGTGAGCACAGAAGGGAAGCGCGGCAAGCGCTCCGATCAGCCCGCGGCCGTCCATTACGACTTCCACCTGGTGGGCGGAGGCTTCCTCCAGGGCCTCCTCATACTCTATACGCTGCAGGCGTACCCGTCTGGAGTAAGGAAGCAGAGGGGATGGATCAAACCGCCTCCATACAGCCATCCCGGTGTTTGCAGAGACGCTATACCTCTGCAGAAGGCCCCGGAAGTCCTCTACCAGGCCGCCATCGGTGGATGGCAGGCAGGAGAACTCCACAACAGTCGATACGCAGTTCTGGGTCTTGGTGGGGACCGGGAATAGCTGGACCAGGGAATGCGAGACATACCTGGCCTCCGGCCTGTCGAGCATGGAGGCTATGTTGTGTACGAGCGACCACGTGGCCCCTTCGGTCTTGGAATCGGTATCGTCAACACCTATTATCAGCCTTTCACGCCTCGGGACAACTATCGTGCCCCTGGCAACCCTGCCTCCTCCCGCCTCTGTGGACCAGTGGCGGATGACGTCGGCGGCCTGGGACCTGGTGTAGGTTGCGCCGACCCCGCCGCCTCCAAGGCCTGCGTAGCTGATCTCTATCTCGTCCCCTTTGACCATCACCGATTCTATCCCAGCCGAACGTTTGGACGATGTCAGTTCCAGGTCTGCCTGGCCGGCCCGCACAAGATACCTGAACCAGTCTCCAAGAGAGCGACAGCTGAGGACCAGCGGGCCCTGGGTGTAATGATAGCGGGCCCAGGCTGAGCCGCCATAACAGCTTGACCGCTCCAGGATCTCCACCAGGTCTGCTTCCGAAGAGGCCATCGCATGGATCTGCCGGTACGCTACCACATAAGGGTCTTTCAGATGGTAGGACAAGGGGATACACCTTCTGACCAGGGGATGAATCTCCCACTGATAGATCGATCCACTACCTTTCAGGTTAAAGCCTCTATCGCCCACTCGTGGTCGATTCGGATTTCTGATACTCCCGCAGCACCACTGTGGCGTATGAGCCGGCAGGCAGGAAGAACTCCAAAGCAGCATCCTCCCCCCTCATCTGCCAGGACGGGGCAACCGGAAGCAGCGCTGTTCTCCTGGTGCCCCTGGAACCTAGTGCGGGATTCTCGGAGATCTGGAAGTCCTCTGCCCGCACCCTCTCGGATGATATCACCTCGCGTTCGATCTCTCCGGGCAGGCCTTCGGCCAGTTCGGACTGGAATCCGAACAGTGGCAGGGTTGCAAAAGCCCGGCCGCGGCTGGCCAGACGCAGCACTGCTGGCAGCGTCTCCTCGGTGACCAGCTCGGTCTGGCGCGGATCTGGCAGCTCTCCAGATAGATAGCAGACCCGGTCCCCCACGTGGGGCTGCCAGAGAAGACCTCTCTGTAGCCGGCGGCTCAATATGCGGTTGAAGATGTAGGACTGGTAGGCGTGGACGAACATGCGCTGCAGGTTGGGTGATAGGACGGAGAATGCCCGTGAATAATCCCCGGGATGGACCAGCAGGTAGTTGAGCATGGCCAGCTCGAAGCTCAGGTGCTGGGGAAATGATCGGAGGGCCTGCTCCAGGTCCCGGCTCTCCCAGAGGTTCTGGCGGGCTGACCTGGTCGCATCCGGCTCATCCGGGAAGGCCATGGCGAGGTAGCGGAAGACTGCCAGCTCCATGTCCCCCCTTACCAGCGCCTCGCCCACCAGGTGGGTGACCGGCCGGATGTCCCCGAAACGCTGAACCCCGAAGTAGTTGGGAACGCCGCCAAGTTCACCGATCTCCGCAGTTATCCGGCCCAGACGGGCTGCTGCTTCTTTGGGGTCGGGCTGCAAAGAGCGCACAACTATCTCGAAGCGGTTTCCCAGCAGATCTCCAAGACCCAGCGGCCTGTTGGTCCTGCCCAGGACCTTCAGGCCCACATCGCTGAGCCTGACCCTGTCCAGCTCTTCCTCCTCCACCCCCTGGATGCTCATCCTCTGCCTGGTGACCGCTCTTTTATCCTTCGTGCCAGCCACCGAGATCCTCTTCTGGCTTATGCGAAGGGCCCTGGCCAGCTCCCGGATAAGCCTGTGGGTATCCCAATTGGACTTCTCGACCTCCAGCACGAGATAGCGCCCACCCTCGTAGCTCTGCCTGGAGAATACCTCATCCACAATGAAGTCCTGAGGGCAGGTGCGCAGAGCTCCGCCTACCCCCGGTGAGCTGGTTATATAGAAATCCATCCCAAGGTCGCGGTCTTTTCTCGATGAGGGAATCATTGATTTGTCACTCTTATCAGATGCCAGCTAAATCCCATGAGGCTGGCCCAACTGTCAGATTTCGGCTATAACAGCAGCATATATGCTCTGGCGGAAAGTTCTCCATTTGGGAAATGGACAGTTTCTGGATTTACCGGTCCCATAGGGGTTGTGTGTGCCGCCTCTAGTAAAGGCTGAGCCTGCCTGTCACGCGGTCGAGGTCTGACTGCGAGGCCGGCCCAAGACCCAGGCATGTCACTGTGCCTGGTGGTATCTCTGTCAGGCCTGCGTCCACGACGATCGCCGCCGGTATAGCCAGGCGGTCAGCCTCGTACTTCAGCCTGTGCAGGGCCTCGGCATCCTTGACACGCAAGACCACTTTCTTCTGACCCTCTCGCTTCCATCGTTCTGCCATGTCCCTGTCTGTCCTCTCCAGGGACATAATGGCAGCATGTGCCACCTGGACCGCTAATTTGCCTGCAGATAGCTTCAGGTCTTCCCGCACCACGATGCACTGCTTGTATTCCATGTGCTGGGATGGCTGTCTATCCCATTTAAAAAGGCGATCCTCGATATTCCTGGAGCTGCCGCCAGGGGGGGGCACTATACGACCGGACGGCCAGGGCTACTGCTGCCGAGATGGATGTGACGAGAATATGGGAGGATCTCGCCGAGACATAATCGCCTGTTACCGTATCGACATGAGCCGATCTTCTTTTTCGCAAAAGGCGGAAACGTTGCAGGAAAAGGTGAATGCTCCCCTTCCCTAAATGGAGGGGCTTCTATCGCGTTTGCGAAGAGATTGCATCCCCAATCTCAGAATGTTGATAGCCGCATTTCTCGCCCGATTTGACCCTTCGGAAAGAACGCTTTAAACGCCAGTTCAAATCCGTTCCTGGACATTCTGGAGAACTTGTGAGTGGACTTCGATCAGTTCGGGCTTCTCAACCCTCCACTTCGGGAGGAGGTTATGGGTCTCGTATTTCGAGGTTGATCTGCCTTCCTTCTCCCAAAGCGTCTTTTCCGGTATGCAAGGGTTTGATTGTAGACCCATCTGCACAAGTCCAGCGTCCGCTCCATCCTCGATCCCTGTGATTTGGTGGGATAGATCCGGTACTTGAACGACTTGAGCATAGCAGTTTATGCGGAATAATCGTGTTTATAGATTTGCATAAACGGGAGGGTGGGGGGCTGCATCCCCGGCCTAAAGACCGGGTTCTTTCGCCCCTCTACGCTCCCCGTCGAGATAAAGGATGAGCCTTTCGGCTCACAGCTCCTTGGTTATTACCTTGACGCCGACCGGGCTCTTGGCGATATTGCCCATCTTAGCCCCGATTAGATACTCCAGCCCCTTTTCTGCGGCGATGTCCAGCAGGCGCTGGGTGACCACGCCGTCGAAGACCACGCCTGTCACATCCCCGTTGGAGTCCTTGAGCTCTCGGGCCAGATCCCTCACAGCCACATCCCGCAGAGCGTTCTGATTGCGGTCAAAGAGGCGGGCGGTCAGGGTGCCGTTGAGCTCATCCACATGTGGCCTGAACCACTCCACCTGTTCTGAGAGGGGCTCCGGCTCAGCCACTGCAACCACGGGGATCTCAGGAGCAGGATGCTGCACGACCGGGGGTGCTATGACCCTTGGAGCCAGGACCTCCCTCTGGATTAGGCGGTGTGAGGCAACCTCCGGCCTGGGATGGGCTGCTTCCACGCGGGGGCCGACAGGGGTTACGTTTCTTATGCAAAGTGGCTTTTCCCTGATCAGGCTCTTCCTCTTTGCTGCGAGGTCCCTTCTCCTCTTCGGTTGCGGCTTGATCTTGTACAAGTCGAGGACCTGCTCCACCGGTATCTTCTGCCGAAGCGATCGCACGATCTCTTTTTGCGTCAGCTCCTCCACGCACTTGCCCTCGGGAGCCCTGGCCACATAGTCTATGTCTGCCACCTGAAGCAGCTCTTTTACGATCAGCTCACCGCCCCTGTCCCCATCGGTAAAAGCGGTGACGACCTTCTTGGCGCACAGGTCGGCTATGGTGGAAGGAACGTTGGTCCCACCAACTGCCACGGCGTTCTTGATGCCGTACTTGAGCAGGTTGAGGACATCAGCCCGCCCCTCGACAACAAGTATGGCGTCGGAGTCAAGGACATTGGGTCCTGCGGGCAGCTTATCCGGTCCTATGTGGGTGATCTCCTCCACACGGACGCACTGCTTTATCTCCTCGGTGATCTCCTCGGTCTCCAGGATGTTCTCCTCGAACATCTCGCCGAGGATGCGCTTAGCCCGCTCGATAACGTATTTCCTCTTGGAGGCGCGAACATCTTCTATTTTATTTAACTGAATGCGGGCGATGCAGGGACCAACCCGGTCTATGGTCTCCAGAGCAGCGGCCAGGATAGCAGTCTCCACCTTATCGAAGCTGGATGGTATGGAGATGGTGCCGGTGGACTTGCCGCCGCTGGAGGTGATCTGGACATCGATGCGCCCAAGCCGTCCAGTCTTTTGCAGATCCCGAAGATCCAGATCGCTGCCAAGCAGCCCTTCGGTCTGCCCGAATATGGCCCCCACCACGTCCGGCCGTTCCACAATGCCATCTGCGGTGATATCAGCATAAATTACATACTTGGTTGTATCAACATTTTGCATATAAGACACTCCAAATTTTAAAATAGTCAGATAAAAGCGACACTCACCAGGGGCACCTCAGAGAGGGCTGCGCTATACCGGTCTCACCCAGCTTAAATCCACAGTCCTTCCGCCAAAATACCCGTCTCACGCCCTGTTTCGGTTCAATGTGGGATGAATGATCGTGAAAGTGCATCTATCTGACTACTTATGTGTCCAGGCATCAGCTTCATGGATTATTCGATAGAAACGCCCAACGCTGAGTGCCCGAGCGGCCCCGCTGGGGCGTGATGGTGATGATATGCTCGAATATCAGCTCATACGCGAGCTTCTATCGTTAAGAACTGCGCAAAACTAGTTTAATAACTTTGTGGTAGTGGCGCGGCGAATCTTTTTTATAATTTTCACCCGATCACCAGGTATCCCTTTGATGTATTCAACACCTCCACCTCGGTTCCGGGATTCAGGTTAAGGCCTGCCGGCCTCGTCGCGATAACGGTCTGATAGGTTGATGGAACCATTATCTCCACCGCAAAACTGTCCACTGAGATCACCAGGCATCTCTCCGAATCCGACCTGTTTCCCAGGACCTCCGCCTCCTCTGCTTCATCCTCGGTGAGGTAAACCCTGGCAGCGGTATCCAGTGATTTTGCAATGGTCCGCTTCAGATCGAAGCCCTCGACCACCAGCGTTCTCCCCTTCGACAACAGCACATCGCCATTCCTCAGCCTGGGCAGCCGGATAAGGAAGGTCGTGCGATAGATGTCTTTTCCGTCCCTTGCCCCCACCAGCTTGGCGGTCTCCGAAATGCGGCCTCCGAACCGTTGCTGCAGAGCCTTTGAGATCTGCCGGCCCAGGTGGGTGGACCCGACCACAAGATCGACTCCTCCCCGCACCCTCCTGATGTCCTGGATGAAGGAGAACGGATCGCCCTTCTGATATCCTGCCTCGGCCATCTGAAGCGACATATCCTCAGCTGCGATCATCTCGCTCTCCAACGGGGGGTGCTCGTGCCCTCTGAGCTGAATAGTGCCTTCGAAATACTTGCCTGCCAGCCGGCTGCACCTCGAACAGGCCCGCTTGATGAGCTTGACCCGGATATCACAGCTGCCGGTTGCAGCAAGGCCTCTGTAAGTTCCGCGTGCCTTCACCTGGGCCAGGAAACGGGTCTCTCCACGGGGCTTGATTACCATCTCCAGCTGAGGTCTTTCAATGCCAGGCCAGACCTGCGAGGAGCCGAGCACTGCCTGACGGATGAGCTCGCCATGGTCAGCCCTGGCAGGGATCCATCTCCTGCCCTCCAGGCTGGCTCCGCAGGTGGGGCATACGATAACCTCCAAAACGTCAGGGCATTGCAGAATCGGCGCAGCGGAAAGCACGCATCGGTCGCACATTCCCTCCTCTGACGGATCTCCGCAGGCCGGGCAGACGCTCTTCACATTCGCACCATCTGGGCTGTGGGAATCCCCCCGATCCGAAGAACGTTCTCAGCCTCAACGTAGCAGAGCGAGATCGCACATGCCACGGCCTTCTCCCCAACAAAATTGGCCATGGTGGCCCGATGCAAAGCCTTTTCAACGTCTTTGAAGCAGGCCTTCTCCTCACCGAAAAAGCCGGGCGATACCTCCAAGAAAAGGTTTTCCTCCTCAAAACTGCAGCCAACAAGCTCGCAGTCGCAAACCGCCACAAGTACCTCGGCTCCGGATCGATGGGTCTTGAGAAGCATATCTGCCTCGCCCGTATAGCCCTCTTCCTGGAGGGCGTGCGCATGGCCGAACTGTGGAGGCTGGGCCTTGACCGACGCCGGCTCAGCTGAGAGCCGTTCACATCTTTCTGTCATCGTCGAGCATTATTTTCGCCAGGTTCCTGATAAACCCGGCGATCGCTGCTTGGCCGGCGACTGGGACGAAGGAAGCGCGAGAATTGGTCTGATCAGCTATCCCTGACCAGGCGGAGCAGCCCACGGTTGATATAGATCTCCCCACCCTGACGCAGCCTGGTGATGATCTCCTCGGCCCGGCTCGGCTCCATCCCGTCAGCCTCCGCCCTGCTTATGACCGCCTCTTCTGAGACACCCTCCTTTCCGCCCATCTCTCTGATCAGCTCCTTGATGATCTTGGTCTTGTCACGGGTGGTCTTGCTCATTCCTATGGCTATCACGTCGGCATCAAGCTGCCCGGTCTCCGGATCAACCCCCACCTTCTTCAGGCACGATTCCAGGATTCGTATCACCCGCTCGGTGTCTTCATGTGTCACCCTGTCCTTCAGCCGCAGCCTGGCGCTGGCCTCGCCCAGACGGATCAAGGCTTCAAGCTGCCTGGCTGTGACTGGCACCGGCTTGTTGGAGTCCTGCCCCTGGTTGCGAAGCCCAATGTAGTAGCTCTTGAACCGCTCCATCGCCTCCTCGGTGAGCGTGGGAAATACCTTCTTCCTGGCATAGGCCACGTACTTGCGAAGCAGCTCAGGCTCGATCTCCGGCTTGATCACAACCATCGCCTGATCTATCTGCTCCTGGGTTATGTCAGGGTTGAAGGCCTTCTGGGTTGATAGTTCTCCTGCATAGTTGCTCTGCAGTATATGCCCGGCGATATTGGAGTCGCGCGCGGTGTCAGGGTCGTCGGTCAGAACGAAGATCAGGTCGAATCTGGACATGAGCGCCGGCGTCAGATTGATCTGAGGCGCAACCGGCTCGTACTTGTCGAACCGGCCCATCTTTGGATTGGCCGCGGCCAAAAGAGCGCATCGGGACTTGAGGGTGGCCATCACCCCGGCCTTGGCCACGCTGATGGTCTGCTGCTCCATCGCTTCGTGGAGCGCAGAGCGGTCCTCTGTTGTCATCTTGTCCATCTCGTCCACTGCAGCGATCCCCTTGTCTGCCAGGACCAGAGCGCCAGCCTCGATGGTCCAGCGTCCGTCCCCAAGCTCGTCCTTGACAGCAGTTGCAGTCAGCCCGGCGGAGGTGGAGCTCTTGCCGGACGTATAGATGCCCCGGGGCGATAACTTTGCCATGTAGCGCAGCAGCTGGGACTTGGCAATTCCAGGGTCGCCGACCAGTAGTATGTGGATGTCTCCGCGGATGCGGGCGCCATCAGGCAGGCGCTTGGGAAAGCCTGATACCAGTTGCAGAGCCAGGGCCTCTTTTACGTCCTGGTAGCCGTAGATCGAGGGAGCTATGGATCGGGTGATCTTGCCATAGATATCGGGGTCCTGGGAGAGCTGCAGGATCAGCTTCTCGTCCTCTGGCGAGATGTCGATCTCCTCGAACTCCTGTTCTGTCATCTCGACAGCCCTGCCGTCGAGGAAGAGGTCGAAGTAGGTGCTCTTGCCGGTCTGGGTCGTCCGCTGATACGAGCGGAGCATGCCGTTGATTACAACCCGGTCCCCCGGGAATATCTTGCCGGCGATGTCGTCTTCCAGCTCGACGTCAAGTGTTTGAGGCTGCTCGCCTCCACGCAGATCCTCTGGCGATTCCTGGATGCGCACCTTTTGGGCGTCCACGAAGCGCGATCTGTCCAGGAGGAAGCGAAACGGTCCCCGCCTGTCGCAGGCATCGTTCGGGCATTCATATGGCTCGGAGTACTTGGTCCCCGACTGGTCCACAAGGAATGTGTGGCCGCAGCGCTGGCATTCGTAAGCGGCGGAAACGATCTTTGGCCGCACCTCGGTGGCTGTGCGCACCTGGCCCTCGATTCCGATCAGCTTTCCTAAGTGGTCCGATCGCAGCTCCCTCGTCTTGTAATGCCTGGGAAGCCCGAAGATTCGCACGTGAGATCCGCTCAAGTCCGCCTCAAGCGGCAGGTCCATCTCCAAAAGCGCGATGTGGGCGGCTTCAAGGATGCGGTCAGGGTTCTCCAAAAGCTCGTCGGCGAACTCCGGGTCGTATCTGTCCAGGTCGGGGAAGGAGAGGCAGAGGCTCCTGGACGCCGGGTAGGACTCTGCCAGCTCCAGCAGATCGTCCCAGTACCGGGAGCGGATGAACTCCTCCCACTTGCCGACTGCATCTGATATCATGGACACCTCGCGCCTCGCTGGCGCCGGCCAGCAAGCCAAGTCCCAATCTCCCATGACTCATGAACGGTCTTAAGAGTTCTGGCCCATCTCCAGGGGCGGGCTCTGAGGCCCCCTCGGCAGGTTGTGGCAGAAGCTTGCTCCTGGCAATCAGCATTCCACCCTCTGCGTCGCCCAAAAAAGCTCGTGGAATAGATGAGAGACGAGGACATCCGTGAGACTTTATCAGTGGTGATCCTTATCTTGTTTTTGCCGGGACACCCCGTAAATGCTATGTATCAGCAAAGTTTCTATCTATACATCAACTAGTTTAAGTGGGGTAATTATGCTATTCAACAAATCAACCACGACGCTGCCCCTGACGGCGGTTCTTCTAACATTGTTATTCCTATCGCCGGCCAGCGGCATAACCTCTAACTTTGGAGCGGAGAGTTCTACCGGAGCGGTCAATATTGCTGGAAAGTTTAGTTTGGCCGAGGCCGGTTCCTTAACCGACCAGGCCAGTCTCGGCCAGGGGATAGCCAGCCGAAATCTTCTGGCAACCGGGCAGGGCCAAAGCAGCGTGACCGACTCTATCTCGGGCCGGGACAGCTCCGGGCAGAGCTTCTCCATAAGCAAGACCGCCTGCGTGGACGGGGAACTTCAGACCTCCTCCTCCGCGGCGGCCACACCGGCGGGCGGCCTGCTCAGCCAGGAGACCGACCTCTCCGGAGATGGCGGGCTGTTCGCTATAAAATCCGCTTCATCCGAGAATAAGATCGCCGCGGCTGCCGTCTTCTCCGATGATGGCTTCCTGTCATCCACGATGTCCGGAGCAGCTCAGGGCCGCTCCGCTCTGGGTGGAGATGCGCAGGTAATGGGCGTCAGCTGCTTCGACGAGGAAGCGGCCAGCGTGCTCTCGTCAGGCGAAATTGGCATGACTGTCTCAGGCCTATACATGTCGAGAGACAAGCTGCAGAAGTTCGGCCTGGCTGCCAGAAACGACGAGCTATCCGGACGAACCGCTGGAACTGATTACGGCATCATACCACCAGGGTACATTCCACCGGGGACGACTACTTACGGCTATTATAATGATCCACGCGCATATGTCCTCCAGGGATATCGTTGGCTCAGTGATCCTCAACTGAAACTATATCTTAGACAAGACACAGCACTATCCGGTGAGGGGCTAGACTCAGCACTTGCAGCTAATGAAATAGCTGCTGCTGCGAACACATGGGACAATGTGGCTAAGGAAAACTTGTTCGCAGACATTGATTTAGTGACCAAATCGGGATTATTATTTAGCGCAGACCGCTACGATGGAAGGAACGTACACGCTTGGAAGAAGGTATCTAGCGATGCATTGGCATACTCACGCACGTACTATACTCAGAATTCTCTATATAAAGTGAATGGATACTTTAGGGCGTTAGAGTCGGATGTGGTCTATAACACTCGCTGGGGATGGACGACTGTTCAGGACAATGCTGTACTCGTGAGGGATAGTCGGGGCAATGCGATTCCTGGATATAGCATTCTGGATCTCCAGAGCGTGGCCGCTCATGAGCTGGGGCATACCCTGGGAATGGGAGATACCTACCTGCATAGCCTCTACAAGTACGACCTTGCACAGATCATGGGCTTCTATGACGATCCGGGGCCTGGCTATTACACCACCTATCCGGCCTTGAATAATCCGCAAAGGTGGCTGGGCGAGGGTGATATGTCAGGAATTCGGAAGCTATACGGCTAGATGGACCTGTGTCCAGGTCCTTAATTTCTCTTTTTCGTCTGAGCATACTCATTAACGTACCGCCAAATTGATACTACTTAATCATTTAAATTGTGGCCTCCAAGCGCAATTGTTTTTTACCATAAAGTTTTTCCAATTGCTGGCAGGCCTTGTGGAACCTGCCAGTGTGGAAAATCAGTGGAGGTATAGCATGAAATTTGAGACCTCATTAGCTTTGCTGGCGGATGTCCTTCTTTTATCATCTCTTCTGACGCCAGCCTGCGGCATAACCTCCAGCTTCGGGACGGAGAGCTCAACAGGAGCAGTCTGTGTAGCTGGAAAGTACGATCTGGACCGATCAGGATCGCTGACGGACAGAACCAGCCTTGGCCAGGGAATAGCCAGCCGAAATCTCCAGGCCGGCGGAGGAGGCCGAAGCAGCGTGACCGACTCGATCTCCGGCCGGGACAGATCCGGGCAGGGCTTCTCTCTGACCAAGACCGCAAGCGTGGACGGCTCGCTGCAGACGTCCTCCAGTGCAGCAGCAACCCCGGAGGGCGGCGTTCTCAGCCAGAACACCGACCTATCCGGGGATGGCGGGCTCTTCGCCATCCAGTCCGCATCCAGCGGCAACATCGTGGCTGCGGCAGCCGGATACTCAGGCGACGGCGAGCTGGCTTCAAGCATATCCGTAGCTGCCGCCGATCGGTCTGCTCTCTCTGGCGGCGCCCAGGTTATGGGCGTGGACTGCTTCGACCAGCAGGCAGCCGACTTCCTGTCCTCAGGCGACCTTGGGATGACAGTCTCAGGCCTGTATCAGTCTGGCGACGAGCTTCAGAGATTCGGCCTCTCGGCCAGAAACGCAGAGAGGTCTGGCCGGGTATCCGAGGCGACATACGGCCGGATCACCACAGGCACCTACGGCTACTACAACGAGCCTTCCGCCTTTGTCATCCAGGGGTACCGCTGGACAGATAATCCCAGCCTGAAGCTGTGGGTGCGGCAGGACTCTGCCCTTACAGGTGAGGGGCTCACTGCCGCAGCGGCCGTCGGCTCCGTATCAGCGGCTGCAGAGACCTGGGATGGGGCAGTGGCCGGACAAAGCCTGTTCAATGACGTGGTCAGCGCCTCTACCTCTGTCAACGCCGACCGTTACGACCGCAACAACGTCCACGCCTGGAAGTACGTGGCATCCAGTGCTCTTGGCTACTCCAGGACGTGGTACACCACTGCAAGTCCCATGACCGTAGCCGGGCGCAGATACAACCGGGCCCTTGAGTCGGACGTGGTCTACAATACTCGCTGGGGATGGACCACGGACAAGAGCCGGGCAAGCGTCTCCCGAAAGATCTACGACGTGCAGACCGTGGCCACCCACGAGCTGGGCCATACGCTCGGCCTGGGCGACACATATCTGAACAGCATCTACAAGTGGGACCTCTCGCAGATCATGGGCTTTTACGACGCACCCCAGCGAGAACTGGGAGTTGGAGATAAGACCGGTATCAGGACGATCTACGGGAATTAAGAGGAAGCCCTTTTGGCTTCCATGATTTTTTATTCATAAAATTCCGATGTCTGAGGAAATCGACAGCTTGGGGCTGCAATAAGCATCTCATCGCTGCCACAATATGTGGCCCTCCTCCTTGGGGACCAGAGCCTCTTTATGGTAGGGGACGAGGCGGGGCGTGTAGTGATGGGACGGACGGCTGGCTGGAACAGATGCCTGATACATCCAGCTCACCTCCTCTCTGGGCGCCGACTTCAGAATATCCATTTCTTTGACAAATGGCTGCTCTTCCTTCAGGGGATCTGCATATACCTCCGCTTTCACATCCTCTGGCTGCAAAGATCCCAGGTGGACCAGGGCCGTGATCTGCCAATCGTCCCCCTCCCGGTCCACCTGCATATGGACGAAGCGCACCTGTGACCATCCGGCTTCAATTCTGGATTGCCACGCTTCAAGCTCCCTGGCGAGCCGACCACCATCAGCGCTCCGCCTGCGGTAAGCAGATGCGGCGGGCAGGTATAGCTTCTCCAGATACTCCTGCATCATGCGGTTGCTTGAAAACTGCGGCGTGAGGGTGGTCATGCTGCGGCGGATTCTGGCGATCCAGCTTCGAGGAAGGCCATCCTCATCCCTCTGGTAGAACTCTGGGATCACCTCTTCCTCAAGCAGTCGGTACAGCGCAAAGCCGTCCCGGGCATCGCCTGCCTTTCCCACCTCTCGATCTCCTCCAACCGCCCAGCCAAGTCCCGGCTTGTACCCCTCATCCCACCAGCCGTCCAGGGTGGAGAGGTTTAGCCCCCCATTCACCAGCACCTTCATGCCGCTCGTGCCGCAGGCCTCCATCGGCCGGCGGGGCAGGTTGATCCAGACGTCTATCCCTGCGACCAGCCTCTGGGCCAGGACCATATCGTAATCCTCCAGGAACACAACCCGTCCTGCCAGATCCTGACGGCTGGCAAATGAGGCCAGCTCCCTTATCATGGACTTTCCCTCCTCGTCGTTGGGATGTGCCTTTCCTGCGAGCACCAGCTGGACCGGCCGGCTCTGATCCGATAGCAGCCTGATCAGGCGGTTGCGGTCGTGCAGAAGGAGATTTGGCCTCTTGTATTCTGCGAACCGGCGGGCGAAGCCAAGGGTCAGGGCGGCTGGGTCAAGCACGCTCTTCGCCATACGAATCTCCTCAGGCGGGGCGCAATGCTCCACCATCTGCCTGACCAGCCGTGAGCGCACGTAATCCACCAGGCCCTGGCGGCAGAGCGAGCGCAGTGTCCATATTGTCCTGTCCTCAGCTTCGGATATCCCTGAGAATGCCTCCTGAGACGATGCCCAGTAGCTTTCACCGCAGGTACAGGCCCAGAGCAGGCTTGCCTGGGGAGACTCCCAGGTGGGGACGTGGACACCATTGGTGATATGGATCACCGGCACCTGCGGCCACGGCCAGCGTGGATACAGTGGTGAGAAGAGCCGGCGGCAAACCTGACCATGCAGCCTGCTAACGCCGTTGGCAAAGAGGCTGCCACGTAGGGCCAGGCCTGTCACCGAGCCCCCGTCGCCGCCAGCCGGCTGCCGGCCCAGGGATAGCAGGTCTTCCATGTCGATTCCCACCAGGTCGGCATAGGCCTGTCCATACTGGCGGACGAGGGCTGGATCCAGCCGGTCGAAGCCTGCAGCCACCGGGGTGTGGGCGGTGAAGACGTTTCCGCCTCTGGTGGCCCATAGCGCCGCCTGGAAAGACAGGCCGGTCTGACGCATGAAGCTGTATGCCCGTGCCAGGATTACGAAAGCTGCATGTCCCTCGTTTATATGGCAAACATCAGGCGAGAGCCCCAGTGCCTCGAGGGCAAGCCAACCGCCTGCTCCAAGGGCTATCTCCTGGATCAGCCGCTTCTCGTTGCCTGGTGCGTAGAGATTTGCTGTGACTCCTCTATCCCAGGGGCTGTTGAGCGGATCGTTGCTGTCCAGCAGGTATAGCCCCACCCGGCCCACCCTGGCCAGCCACACACGCAAGGACAGCTCCCTTCCCGGAAGCGCTATCTTGACCCGCAGTCTGCCTCCTGTCCTGTCCTGGACTGGGACCACTGGCAGTATGGTTGGATCGTTATACGGGAAAGCTTCCACCTGGGAGCCGTCCTTGGCAATCACCTGGCGGAAGTAGCCCTGCTGGTACAGCAGCCCCATCCCCACGACCGGCACCCCGAGGTCGCTGGCAGTCTTGAGGAAGTCACCGGCCAAGATGCCCAGGCCTCCAGAGTAGACTGGAAGGGATTCGCCAAGCCCGAACTCCATGCTGAAGTAGGCCACAAGCGACAGCCCTCTGTAGCGGCTGGAAAACCAGCTGACGCTGTCCAGATGCCCTCGGCGGCGGTCCTGCCACTCCTGTAGCTCCCTCTTCAGCGACTGATCAGATGCAGCCGCTTCTAGCACGGAGCCGGATACGTTTTGCAGCATCAGATAGGGATTGCTGGACCGGGACCAGGCATCCGGGTCCAACCGCTGCCAGATCCTCTCTCCCAAAGCCATGGAGTTCCAGCGAAGATCCGAGGCCAGGTCGGCCAGCCCTTCCAGCCCCTCTGGAAGCTGCCGATCCAGATCCGCGATGCTCAAGCTCCATCACCCTATCCGTCTCACCTTCAGCATGCGGTCCTTCCTCTCAAGCACCGCGACGCTCTCACCTTTCTCAACAAGGCCCTCAGACTCCGCTTCCCAGTATTCCCCCTGGAATAGGACGAAGCCACGAGGGTTTAAGCGTTGCATGGCTATTGCGGTGCTTGCGACCTGGTCCTGGAAAGGTGGCCTAAGCCTCGCCTGGGCCACCTTGAATACCGACCAGGCGAAGAAACCTGCCAGAAGGACGGAAGGCACCAGGAACATGCCCATAACCGAGCGCTGGTAATTCGCCGGAAGATACCACTGGGGAAAGCTTACAGGTGCGAATAGTGCAGTTCCGGCAATAATGCATATGATGCCGGCAAGCCCCAGCAGCCCCAGGGAATGGGCGTGAAGCTCGGCCAGTATCAGGCCCATGCCCAGAACAATGAGAAATAGGGCTCCCAGATTTACGTCGAATCCCTGGCCTATCAGACCCAGGGCCAGGGCTATCACCCCGAATACCTCCGCCCCATGCCCGGGATTGGAGAGTCCGAAGATAAGTGCATAAAGCCCGATCAGTACAAGCAGCCCGGCGATCATGGGGTCGGCCAGCACCTGAAGCACCTGGAGCCGTATGTCGGGCTGGAACTGCGATATCTCCGCACCTGCCGTGGACAGTGTGCGGTTCCGGGCGATCCGCCCGTCGAGCTGGCGCAGGAGATCTTCCTGGCTTTCTGCCACAAGCTCGATCACTCCTTGCTCCAGGGCCGTCTCTGCATTCAGGTTCAAGTTGCTCTGAACAAACTGCCTGGCAGCGGTGACGTTTCGCCCATGCAGGCGAGCTTTCTCCTCGATCAGGGCGACAATCGCGTTATTCGTCTTGCTGTCGTTCACAGGCTCGGTGGAACCTGTGGGTGTCAGCCGGACTGGCTGAGCTGATCCGATAATAGTCCCCGGCGCCATGGCTGCGATGTCGCAGCTCATGAGTATCAGGGTCCCGGCAGACCAGGCCTTGGCTCCACTCGGGGATACGTAGCCCACCGCCAAAACCTCGCTTCTCTCAAGCAGGCTTACGATCTCCAGCGTCTCGGTGAGGCCGCCACCAGGCGTGTCCAGCAAAAGCAGCAGGACAGAGGCATTTGTCTCTCCTGCCGATTCAATGGACTGGCGTATGAGCTCGACGCTGGCAGGCGTGATGGCATCGCTTAGATCAACCGCCAGGACCTCAGCGCTGTCGGCGGCGTTGACTGACAGAGCCAGGGCTAGGTACAGCAGGATAACCGAGATTGGAGATCTTGCCTCCGGCCGAGCCATTACGCGGGACCTCGGCCTCAGGGGCTGCCCTGCCCCCGCCTGATGTTTTCCGAAGCCCTCTCCTGCTGCAGGGCAGCTGAGAGGCCTGCCACCTCACCCATGCCTCCGCTGGAGGTTACCACGATAAGGTTCTTCTCACGGGCGATCTCGGCCAGTGTCTGCAGCTCTCGCAGCTTTATCGTGACCGGGACCTGCTGGTAGAGTGTAGCCGCCTCTGACATGGTCTTCGACGCCTGCAGCTCGCCGTCTGCCAGGATTATGCGGGACCTCTTCTCACGTTCCGCCTCGGCCTGTTTGGCAATAGCCCGCATCATGGATTCCGGGAGGCTCACATCTCGCAGCGTGACGCCGGTGACCTTTATGCCCCATGGATCGGTATGACGGTCCAGTATCTCCTGCAGCTTTATGTTCAACTCCTCCCTCTTTGAGAGCAGATCGTCTAAGTCGATCTGTCCAAGCACATCTCGCAGGGTGGTCTGGGACAGAAGTGCTGTGGCCACCCGGAAATTCTCCACCTGTATGACCGCCTTGGCCGGTTCCACCACGCGGTAGTAGATCACCGCATCCACGTCCACAGTCACGTTGTCGCGGGTTATCACCACCTGCTTCTGGACGTCTATGGTTACCACCCGCAGGTCCATCAGGATCACCCGGTCGATGATGGGTATGATGAAGAACAGGCCCGGCCCCTTGACACCACTGTAGCGCCCAAGCCGGAATATCACCACCCTCTCGTACTCCCGGACGATCTTGATCGATTGGCTAAGGATCAGGACTATGACTACAAGGGCTATGAGCCCGTTAGAATCGAGTATGGCCAAGGAATCACCCCTCGGCCATATCTTGCGATCTGATGTTTTAAATATCTTCGCCGCTGCCAACTGGCAGGCGAAAAAACGCTCCCTTGTCCCCGGAGGCCTGGCCAAAGCCATATATACGGTCCTCTCGCCAGAAGCGCCCGGCTTTATCTGCAACTTCGTATACGAGCATGGCAGACAAAGGCCGGAAAAAGACCTCCTCCAGGGTCTGGTTGCCCTCTACTTCTTGAACTCGGTATAACCGCACTTGCCGCAGCTCATTCGGTCCTTGTGCTCGGCCAAAAATACGCCGTTTCCACAGCGTGGGCAGATGGGTTTCCTCGACTTGATCGAATCTCCCGAAACCGTATAATAATTGTGCACCGGCATCCTCACGCCTCCTGCTTCTTCTCGGCGAATGTGTTCCTGGCAATGATATGCTCGTTCTCCACCTGCTTGGCCCGCTCCTCACTCTCATAGATCTTGGCGTAGCCGTGTGTGACCCTCTTGCCGAAGTCGGTCTTCATCTCGCTGACTATGACCAGGCCAACCTTGGAGTTCATGGTTGCGGCCAGGCGCTCAACGACGCTCTTCCGAGACGGGGTGGCACCTTCCGGATGGTTGACCAAGAACGTGATCTCCCGCCTGTTCAGCAAGGGGTTGTTTCCCTCTTTGATAACCTCGATATCCATTATGCTTCCTCCACAATCATCTTGTTCATGATTCCCTTGATCTCTTCCTTCTTCTTTGGCGTGACCAGCACCAGCACCGAGCCCTCACCTGGCTGGCCGTAGATTACTGCCGAACCGAGTGGCGCATAGAGGATTGCTGGCAGGGCGGCCAGGTCCTCCTCGCCGTTGACCACGATCTCCACCATCTCCGTCCCGGCAAGGGAGTCTTTGATCAGATCCATAAACGGTCCGGTCAGGGTGGCAGCCGGATTTATCACGTTGACGCTCCGGTACTCCTGAGAGGTGGCGGAGCCGCGAGTCATGATTCCTTCCTTGACCTCTGGCTTCAACGGGGCTCGCTTGGTCTGGTGGTCCACGATCAATAGGTGGGGACGAAATCCTGCCTGGAGGAGATAGTAGGCAGTTATATCTCCCACAGCAATCAACCGGGCGGAGGTCCGCAAAACATCCTCCATCTGCCGGACGCAGTCCAGCCCTTTGCAACGGTAAAGCCTTCCCAGAGGAGCCTTTAGCTCATCTCGCAGGCTGTGCGGAAGGATCAGGCTCTTCAATCTATCGCACCTTCAGAGCATACCTTCCAGGGAGGTTGATGCCCAGCCGCTCGGCCACCATGGAACCCTTGGGGTCGATTATTACCACATACCCTGACCAGTCTTTGCTCAGCGAGGCAGAGCTACAGATGGGACAGACCAAACCTTCCACTATGCGGTGACATTCCCGGCAGGCCTGGTCGGTCATTCGGCCTCACCGATCCCTTCGACAGAATCGGAAGCTTTTGCTGGCTCTGGATCTGCTGGGGCAGACTTTGCCTCCGCCAATGCCTGACCTGCTGAGTCCGTGACGGTTTCCGGCGCCTTTTGGGCTTTCTTGTCCCGCCCTGCCGATCTGGAGGTCTTCTCCACCAAAGCCACCTCGGCTTCCTGGGCTTTCCTGGCGGCCTCCAGCCATTCCACCTTGCCAAGGCCAGTTTGGCGCATGGTCAGGCCGATCTTGCTGCTGCGGGGCTCCTTCTCGTTCAGACTGACTGCGATGATGCGGGCTCGAACCCGGTCGCCCTCTGCAAGGTACCTGCTCGAGTCCTTGCTGACCAGCCGGGCGTTCTTCTCATCATATGAGATGTACTCGTTGGTGATCTGGCTGACGTGGAGGAGGCCATCGAAGGGCCCCACGCTGAGGAACGCCCCGAACTTGACTATCTCCACAACCTCCCCCTCGATTACCTCCTGCATCTCCGGCTTGAAGGCCACGGCATCGAAGACGACGTCGTAGTATACCTCTCCTCTGCCCGCCAGGATGTGCCCCTCTCCAATCTGATCTGCACCAAGCACCGCAACGATTTCGCCCAGAGTCTTGTCCACCCGAGCTTCATACTTGTTCCGCAGGGCTATCTCCACTGACTCTTTGAGCGGATTACCCAGCTGGTCGGGAGGTATGCTCACCACACCTTGAAGCTTCATCCTCTTGTACATCAGTACTCCTTCTGCATCGCGATTTCCAGGTATCGACTCTGGCGCGGGTATATAACGGTAATACCCCTCCTAGATAACCTTTTCTTAAGTTCCCTGTCGCTGGTTAGGACTGCTGCCCCAAGGTCCACCGCCAGCGTCTCAAGGATATCGTCTGCCTCTCCGTATCCCGGAATTCGAGCGCATCGGGCTGCCAGTCCCAGTCCCACCCTCGCAGCCCGACGATCCCTGCCCTTCTTCGAGTGCTCCGACAGCCAGCTCAGCTCTTCGATCACGGGCTGTGGCACCAGCCACTCCAGATATCCCAGACGTTCCAGCTCGGAGAATACATCGAGGCCAAGCTGTTCCGGGGCCATAAGGATATTGGTATCCAGCAGGACCTTCAATCCCGCCCATCCTTCTTCTGGCTTATGATAGTCCCAACACCGATCAGCCTCCAGCGGGCTCCTATCCTGCGGCTTACTGCCACGCGGTCGCCAACCTCGGCGCAGACCGGCCTCTTGAGCTGCACCTGGACGTTTCCGCTCTCTCTGGCGCTGGTGACAACGCCAACCGTTGTAGCAGTGCCCACGTTTAGCATAAGGGGTTCTGAGGTGTGGATGGGCTCCACCTGAGCCTCGTCGCTCACTCCCACCACCCGCTCCAGCAGCTTCATGTCCATGACGAACTTGTCCCAGACCGGGGGCAGGAGTCCGGGCTCTCCAAGCACCTGTCCCACCAGGTTGTCGCTCTTCGTCATGACCGGATCAAGCTGTGTCCCTATGCCGATCAGTCCGCCTGGCGTCACCTCATCCTGAGATTGGCCGCCTGCCAGCAGCCGAACCACCTTCGTCTGGATGGGCACCCACTGCTTGCGCCCTTCTGACTCGACCAGTCTGCCAGGAGCGATCTCAAGCTTGCTGCCCACCCTGAGCACTCCGTGGCTCAGCGACCCGCCCACAACCCCTCCCACGAGCTGGTCGGCTGACGCTCCGGGGCGGTTTACGTCGAACGAGCGGGCGATCTTCAGAAGGGCCGGCTTGTCCAGATCCCTTGGGGGTGTTGGGATCTTGTCCTCGATAGCCGCGATGACCATGTCCACATTGATGTTCTGCTGAGCTGAGATTGGGATTATGGGGGCGTTTTCGGCTACCGTGCCCTTTACGAACTCTTTGATCTGGTTGAAGTGGTCCAGGACCTCTTCTCGGGAAATCAGGTCTATCTTGTTCTGGACTATCACCAGCTTCTCTATGCCGATGATGTTCAGGGCCATCAGGTGTTCTTTGGTCTGTGGCTGGGGGCAGGGCTCGTTGGCAGATATGACCAGGACAGCTCCGTCCATAATGGCCGCCCCACACAGCATGGTGGCCATGAGGGTCTCGTGACCTGGCGAATCAACGAAGGACACAGTCCGCAGCACCTGGGTATCGCTGCCGCAGTGGGGGCACTTTGGCAGGACGCTAAAGCAGTCCGGCGGCGGGCAGGAGGGACACTTCATGAATGTGGCATCGGCATAGCCCAGCCTGATTGAGATCCCTCTCTTTATCTCCTCGCTATGTTGATCTGTCCATACACCTGAGAGGGCCCTGACCAGGGTGGTCTTCCCGTGGTCCACATGACCGACCATGCCTATGTTGACTTCCGGTTTTGCCAATGTGAAATCTCCTCGCGCCAATGGGATGGTCTAATTCCTGCAAATAGGATATAAATACTTCACCTATCTGGGAGCTGCAGACTTCCTGTCCGCTATTCCATGAGTTTGCCGGCAGAAGCACGCTTCGCCGTCCTTTTCAGACGACTCTTCGGGCCAAGGAGGCATCGGTGGCATGCCTGATGTAATGATCCAAAGAGAATGTCATGATCTACAAAGAGGTCGTGTTCCTGGCAAAAAAATGAGACGCACGGTTTCGCCTACAATAGCTGATCTGAAGATGCATGACCAGGACCGCTCCATTTTCGTGCAGGGCCAAAGGGGATATCCCGCATCCAGGGATGGCAGAAAGATACTGGTTGCCCTGCAACCGCTCATGCGTAACCCGAAAACGCATCCCTCATCTTGTCCCTGATCTCTGAGACGAATATGAGATAGCTCTTGCGGGTAAACGGCTCCCAGCCGAGGAACTCCTTGAATAGCCCGCTTCCAAATCCCTCTTCTGCCTCGTCCCTGGAAGGCACCCCCATGCTCTTTATCTCCTGAAACTTGGTCTCGATGTAGACCAGCATGCCAATCTCCGAGTACGGTCTCGGAATCAGGGGCTGGCTGTCCGAGATCTCCATCAGTATCCGCTCGTCCTCCCGCAGCTCATCCGGCTGGATATTGAGGTGCCTCTCCGCCCTATCCTCCACCCTCTGGGAGACCTTGGCCTCGGCTGATATCTCGGCGTAGATGCGGATCATCTCCAGCTCCTGCTCGATTGCGAAGGTCAGCATCTTGTCGGAGGCCTTCTCAAGATAAGCTGCATTAAAGCCAAGTACTGAGAACCACAGGCCGCGGAAATAGAACCGCCGGCCCATCCCAATGGCGAAATCCAGTACACCCGGGTTTGGGGAGGTGAGAGATGGGAATATATCCACGCCATCAGTCTCCAGTATGATGTGACCCCGGGTCTTTCCATTGGAAAGCCTGTGAATCCGTTCGGCATGCGGGCTCTGCCGGTATAGCCTGCCAGTGTCCTCGAGCAAGGCGTAAGACCTCAGAAGCTCTTGCTGAATGCCGTCCGGCAGCCTGGCAAGCCGTCGGGATACATTGGCAGCCACTCTTCGGATCCAGCCAAGGTATTCCTCCTCGAACTGGGCACGCCTGGCCTCAGGGCTGCTCTCCACCGTCGCCTCCATGTGCTGCCCCTGCCCGGTCCAGGATCTCCTTGAAGGCGGCCCACTGCTCCACAGGTATGCGTATCCCGTTCTTGGACCAGCCGGTGTACCTCTCCGAGGTGAGGTATTCCCTTATGTCGATGCCCACAGCGCCTTTGTACTCGCTTCGGCGGACCACCACCTCGGTGGTCTTGTTCTTCCTGATCCTGCCTATCTCTTCGTCCAAGCTGACGCCTCCCAGGATGTCTGGCCTTCTCTTCCGGAGGTATCACAGGACCGGTCGACGAATTCCACCTCAGCCAGCTGCCATTTTCCGGCCTTGTGCGCGCCTCCACATCTCCCTACCTACAGATATTTAACTGCTGGTGCTCCGTCAGATTTAAATAGCACTATGTTATTTGGTAGCATGGTTCATGTTATCATGTAATAACCGTGATGATTGAGGGATCGAATTGAGCGAGATTGGAAAGCGCGTAAGGATGGAGAGGATCATAGACAGGGACAGCGGAAATTCTGTGATAATCCCACTTGACCATGGGATATCGGTTGGCCCCATAAAGGGGCTGGTCAACCTTCCCGAGATGGTCAACAAGGTGGCCAAAGGCGGCGCAAACGCCGTGCTTCAGCAAAAGGGCATGGTGCGCCACGGCCACCGTGGATACGGCCGGGACGTTGGCCTCATAGTGCACATGTCTGCCTCCACTGCCCTTGGGCCGGACCCCAACGACAAGGTGCAGGTCGCAATAGTTGAGGAGGCCCTGAAGATCGGGGCGGATGCTGTAAGCGTCCACATCAACGTCGGCTCGGAGACGGAGTCGGCTCAACTCAGGATCCTCGGTGAGGTGGCAGAGAGATGCGACTTCTGGGGCATGCCTCTGGTTGCAATGATGTACCCGCGCGGTCCGAAGATAGACAATCCCAACGGGGCAGAGGTGGTGGCGCATGCAGCACGCGCAGGAGCCGAGCTTGGAGCTGACATAGTCAAGACCAACTACACCGGCTCGCCGGACAGCTTCAAGGACGTGGTAGCCGGCTGTCCGGTGCCGGTCGTAATCGCCGGCGGGCCGAAGACCGAGACCGACCTGCAGTTCTTAGAGATGATCCGGGGAGCCATTGATTCAGGGGCCCGTGGAGTGGCGATTGGCAGAAACGTATTTCAGCACGCCGATCCCACAAAGATGACCCAGGCCATCTGCGCCATCGTACATCACGACCGAACCGTGGCAGATGCAGCCGCATTGCTGGCATAAGACGGATCCAAGGACAAGACGGAGTGGATGGTGGAGGTTTAAGAACGTTTGTCACGGGCCGGCGCAGAAAAACGCCGGCTTGCTGGTCAGATCGTGCGGTTCTGGAGGGTTCCCAGTCCTTCTATCTCCACCTCAACTCTGTCTCCCCTTTGCAGCGGCCCGACTCCAGGCGGCGTTCCGGTAGCTACTATGTCACCTGGTTCCAGGGTCATGATCCGGCTTATGAACTGAACAAGCTGTCCCAGGCCGAAGATGAGGTCGGATGTATTGCTCCTCTGGCGGACGGCTCCGTTTACTCGTGTCTCGATATCCAGATCTTCCGCCTGGTCCAGGTCCATCCTGACCACTGCCGGGCCAAAGGGGGCGAACGTATCGAAGCTCTTGGCCCTTGTCCATTGACCGTCTCGCTGTTGAAGGTCCCGGGCAGTCACGTCGTTGAAACAGGTGAATCCCAGAATATGATCAGCAGCCCGATCCGCTGATAGATCCTTGCAGCGGTCGGATATCACCACCCCAAGCTCGCCCTCGTAATCCACCCTGGCGCTGCACTGAGGCATCACTATGTCCATGCCCGTCCCTATCACCGCGGACGGCGGCTTGAGGAATAGGATGGGCTCGGCAGGCCTGGCCATGCCCAGCTCCCTGGCGTGCTCGTCATAGTTCAGACCCACGCATACCAGTTTGCTGGGCTTGGTTGGCGGCAGCAGCGTGACCTCCTCCTGTGCATAAGCAATTCCATCCGACAGGACTTTGCCATCAACAAGCTGGCCGCTGTGCACCGAGCTGCCGGCAGAAAAGCGCACAAGCCCGCTCTTTGGAAGAATATATCTCAAACGGCATCGCCTCGACTAATGAACCGATTTGCAGACATCTGGCCCTCCCGAAGGGCCACGACGGTACCGTCCGAACTCGCCAGCCGTCAGGCGGTCAGCCCGGATAACAGGACCTTCGACGCATACCCTGATCCCGTCGGGATCGATGCAGCAAGACCCGCAGACTCCGATGGCACACTTGATGTATCTGGATATGCAGGCCTGAATCCTGGACTCCATGCCCTGGCAGCGTCTTATCACATCCCACATCATTACCTCGGGGCCGCAGAGGTATATCTGATCGAATGCAGACGGGTCCAGCTCGCATAGCCCTGCTGATGTATGGCCGCAGATCCCCTCGGACCCGTCATCTGTGGTCAACACTACCCGGCCAAGCCTGCGGAAGCGGTCCAGGAACACCGCCTCTGAGGTGGAGCGAAATCCCAGCAGGGACGTGACCTCCATGCCCACGGCACGGGCCCGCTCTCCCAGAAAAGCAAGTGGAGCGACGCCCACACCTCCGCCGATCAGAAGAGCGCTTCTGCCTGTCAGGGAAAAGCCAGTTCCCAGAGGACCCCGCACTCCCACGCTGTCACCCACGTCTAGCGAAAAGATCGCCCGGGTTGCCGGGCCGACGCGCTGCACAGTGATCAGGTCCGGTCCTGAGAAGCTCATGGGGATCTCATCAACACCTCTCACCCACAGCATCATGTACTGGCCAGGCAGCGGGTCGAAGGAGTGATCGAGCCGCAAGGTGCGCACCGATTCCGTCTCCTCCAGCACCTCCCTGATAACTGAGCTTGCCGGCCTCATGAGCGCCTCCTGGCCAGTCCGCGCATCTCCTCAAGGGTCATGTCCTTTCGCACCAGGTACTTGGACAGCCCGGCGGCAATATCCCGGAATACCTGGTAGCCGCCGGAAAGCGCGGTGCCTATCTGGACTGCGGAGGCGCCGGCAAGTATCATCTCAGCGGCGTCCTGCCAGCAACCGACGCCCCCAACACCGATTACAGGGATGTCCAGAGCAGCTGAGAGCTCGTAGACGCATCTGATCGCAACAGGCTTGATCGCTGGCCCCGAGAGCCCGCCGAAACGGTTTCCAAGGATGGGATAGCCTGATTCCACATCTATCGCCATGGCCTTGAGCGTATTTATGGCCACCACAGCATCTGCCCCGCCTTGCTGGGCAGCCAGGCCCAGTCCCACTATATCGGATACGTTGGGTGTGAGCTTGACCCAAACCGGCGCTCCTACCGCCCTCTTGACCGCTCGGGTCACCTCCTCGACGTTGGCTGGTTGACACCCGATCTCAGCTCCGTACCTCTCGGCATGTGGACAGGAGAGGTTGAGCTCAAAGGCGTCCGCCACCAGACCGCTGGCGACCTGTGAGAACTCCGAAGGATCTGAGCCGAATATGGAGGCCACCACCGGCACACCGCCTTCGCGGGCGAGGTCGATCTCCTGCTGAAAGGCCAGGTATGAGGGATTGGGAAGTCCCATGGCATTGATCAGGCCAACTCCGATCCTCACGACCGTTGGGCCGGGATGGCCGTCTCTGGGTGTCAGGCCGACCGACTTTGTGACCACCGCCCCTGCCCCCTCCCGACCTGCCCGGGCGAGTGAGGCGCCTGTAGTGCCCAGGATGCCGGCAGCAAGCATAAGGGGATTTCTGAGACGCAGCCCACCGACATCTCCGGCCAGGGATATCATGTCACCCCGCAATGCCAAGGAGAGATAAAAGGATTGGCCCAACGTCCGTCTCGCTTCACCTGGCGCCCATGATCCGAAGACAGGGCGGCTCGCATGTGGGGGCTTTTTTAGAAATAGATGGGCATGAAAGCCAAGGCCCGGAGTCGAACCGGGTTGGTATTGCTCTGCAGGCAATTGCGTGGCCGTTCCGCCACCTTGGCATACCTGCCCGTTATCAACGGGCCCGGCTGGCCATGTGATTTTATCTCCTATAAAGTTTGGGGTAGGGGCAATCCAGGGTGGGAATCCCGTGGCGCGGACGCTAGTTGACCAGGACCTCTCCTTGCAGGGTGACCCTGACCTCTGTCGATCTTTCCAGGACACGCTTGTGGAAGAGGTGTGGCGCTTTCTCCCGCAGCTGCACGACGAGGTCAACCGAGGTCAGTGGTATGCGCACCCCCCGAGCGTCCGCCTCCTGAAAGATCCGCGCAGGGATCTCGAAGAGGTCGGTTCCAGCCGGCAGCACGACCGCCACCGGTGCCTGGATCTCCTTCCATATCTGAACCGTGGTCCTGGCCCTCTCGATATTCTGCCTGGCCCGTTTCTCAAGTATGGCCACATTGGCCCTGGTTGTTCCGAGCTGCCTGGCTATCTCCTCCTGAGAGCAACCGGCTATGCGCATCTTGAGCACCTGGACCTGCCGCTCGGTCAGGAAGGAGCTCCTGGACAGGGGACGCCCGGTCAACTATCCTCCTCTGCGGTTCCAGTTCCCTGCCCTGAGGAACGCGGCCACATCCTGGTTGGCCGGCTGTTCCATGATCTCATCTGGCCGGCCGATCTGGGCGATTCGCCCGTCCATCATGACCGCCACCCTGTCGGACATGTGGAGGGCCTGAGATAGGTCGTGGGTAGATATCACTATGGTCATACATATATCGTGGCATCTGGATATCAGCCCTTCGATGCGTTGAGAGGTGCGTGGGTCCAGGTTTGCGGTCGGTTCGTCCAGCAGCAGCACATCAGGCCTGCAGGCCATGGCCCGGGCAAGGGCCACCCGCTGCACCTCGCCGCCAGAGAGGGTCGAGGCTCGACGGTTCCGGTACCCTGCAAGCCCCACCTGTTTTAGAAGGTCTGCTACCATCTCCTCGATGACCGGCTCTGCGGTCTTCCTTATCCGAAGCCCGTACGAGACGTTGTCCCAGACCGAGCCCCGCAGCATGGCGGGTCGTTGAAATACCATTGACATGCGACGCCGCCCCTCAAGGCGGTGGGCCCTATCGGCCATATCCTTTCCGTCAAACCATAACCGGCCTTTGCCGGGCTCCTCGAGCAGGTCAATAACCCGCAGAAGGGAGGTCTTGCCTGCACCGGTGGGGCCGATTATGCCCAGGATCTCGCCTCGCGCAATCTCCAGGTCGATCTCGCGAAGTATCCAGGACTGGCCGCGATACAGCCCGATTCCCTGAAGCTCCAGTATGGCCATGCTATCGCCTCTGAGAGAGGCTCATGGCCAGATTGACCAGGAGCGATATGCTCAACAGGATTATTCCCAGTGCCAGGGATAGCTCCAGGTTGCCCATGGAGGTCTCAAGAGAGATGGCCGTTGTCAGGACCCGGGTATGACCGCGGATGTTTCCGCCTATCATCATGGCCACCCCCACCTCAGATAAGGCCCGGCCAAAACCCAGCAGAACGGCTGATACCAGGGCGGGTTGCGCTTCTCTGGCTATGGCCCGAAGGGACTGCATCTCAGAAGCCCCCAGGCTCATGGTGGTGTCACGAATATCGCGGGAGATCGCGTCAAGAGCGGTGATTGTCAGTCCCAGCATTATGGGAGTTATGAGAATTGCCTGCCCCAGCACCATCCCGGCCGGATTGAAAAGAAGGTCCAGCCAGCCCAGTGGGCCGGAGCGGGAGATGAGAAGGTAGACCAGGAGTCCCACCGTCACGGTGGGCAGGCTGTAGAGGGTGTGGATCAGGTTGACGAGTGCTCTCTTGCCTCGAAAGTCCGAGAAGTGAATCAACCCGCCAAGAGGGATGTTTATTGTCGAGGCAAGGAGGACCGAGGTGACGGAGATGCCCAGCGAACGGAAGGTTACCTGCACTACCTCTGGATTCAGGGTCAGTATAAGTTCTACGGCCCTGACCAGTCCGCCGATTATCTCGTCCAAAGCCTCTTCAGTCCTCCTGGCCCAACTTTAGTGTAAATTTCCGGGCTTATGCCAAAGCTTTCTCTCAGGCTGGCGCGGGACAGGCGGCTGCTGGCGTCGCACACTCAGTCTCGTTGCAGCCCATCACGTCGCACTGGCCAAGAGCAGACATAAACAATGGCTGGCCATATTTATCTTCCCCATACGTGGCTATCATCTCCTGCCCTTCTGCTGAGACCAGGAAGTCGATGAACGTCTGGGCTGCAGCGCAGTTGACGTTTGGATGCTTGACCGGACTTATGGGGATGGCTGCATATACGTTGAGCAGGTCCTCGCTTCCCTCTATCAGGGGCATCAGCGTCATGTTGCCGCGGTATGCCATGAAAGTGCTCATATCGGTCAGGGTATAGGCCTGCTTCTCCTCAGCCATCATGAGCGTGGCACCCATCCCCTGACCTGCTTCAACATACCAATCGCCAGTCGCATTTATTGTGGCGGAATCGACACCGGCTGCTCTCCAAAGCGACTTCTCCTTGGAGTGCGTTCCGGAGTTGTCTCCCCTGGATACGAACTTGGACTTTGCGGGGTCCTGCATTCCCATCTCCATTATGGTCTTTAGGGCAGAACTGGCGTTCATCCCCTTGATATTGGCAGGGTCGTCAGACGGGCCTATCACATAGAAGTAGTTGTAGGCGAAGCAACGGCGATAGAGCCCGTAACCGTCCTCGATGAACTTGATCTCCCTGGCCTTGTCATGGACCATCAGCATGTCCACGTCGCCCTTCTCGCCATACTGGATGGCAATTCCGGTGCCTCCGGAGACTATATCCAGTTCGATCCCATACTCTTCCTCGAACTTGTCCTCCAGCAGGTCCAGCAACTTGGTATCATAAAGGCTGGTTGTGGTGGCGATCTTTAGCCGAGAGCCGCTATCTGCGGAGTCATCTGCGGCTATGGCCATTGGCAGGCAGAGAAGAACTGCCAACAGGGTTGCAATCGTTGTTCTCATGACGTTCCTCCTGATCCCTGCCAAACGTCCTCGCTTGATATATATCTCTTATGTAACCGATGTAGCTTGAAAAGTGAGTCCAGGATGCAGCTGGCTAATTGCCGACAGAGTGCGGCGGACTTGAGACATTGACGATCAAAGCTGGGCCTGGTCGGTCCCTGGAGAAGGTTTTTTTAGGGATGGCAGGCCTTCTTTAAGTGGAGACTCGCATAGACCGGCTGGATATGAGATGCTAAGAACCCTGGTGGTATACGACAGCAAGTACGGATCGACTGAGGAGACCGCCCGCCAGCTGGCCCTTATCCTGGGTCCGGCTCGCTCGGTCCGGGTGGACCAGTTCGTCTCAGATCCGGGGAAGTTCGAGCTGGTGATACTCGGCGGGCCAATTTACAAGGGAGTGATTAGCCCGGCGATCTGGAACTTCGTGAGGGACAATCTGGACTGGCTGAAGGGCCGCCATGTAGCCCTCTTCTGCACCTGTCTCTCCCAAGAGGATGGGGAGGTCAATCTGGAACGCATCCGCTCGGTCATCGGGCCATCGGTGCTGCTGCAGCGCACCCTTGGTGGCCGCATGCTGATCGAGAAGCTGGACGGAAAGGACCTATTGGGGATGGAGTCGTTCTGCAAGAGGAAAGGCTATGCTTTTCAGGACATCGACACGCTGGCCAGGGAAGATGTGGTGAACCTGGGCCTGGCAATCAAACAGGTCAGAGACAGCCTATCCCGCCCGATGGCCAAAGCGGATCTCCTCTCATTGATAGAGTCGTTCCTGGCCTCACATACCACATGTACCCTCGCTTCCGGCCATGGCTGTCGTGTAAGGGCTACGCCCATCGAGTACAGCTATCGTAAGGGCTCTTTATATCTCCTCTCGGAGGGCGGCGAGAAGTTCGCTCACATTCTTCTCAACGAACAGGTCTCAGTTGCGGTTTACGATCCTTACCAGAGCATGTCAGAGGTGGCGGGGCTGCAGATAAGCGGAAAGGCAGCCCTTGTGAGCAGCAGCGAGCCCGATTTCTGGGAGGTTCTGCGCTGGAAGGGCTTGAGCAGGGAAAGGATCTCGTCCCTTCCCATAAGTCTGAACCTCATCAGGATAAGGATCGAGAGGGCCGAGCTGCTATATGCCAGGCTCAAGGCTCGGGGAGAGGAGATATCCCAAACCCTGATCTTCGAGCATGGCGACGAGGCGCAGGCCTCGCCGTCCAGTCGCCGCGCAATTTCATCCCGGGATCAGATGTAGCATTCGCCGCCGTTTTGGTAAGCCTGGCGCGCCTCTTGGGCCTCTCTTTCGCCCACCTTCCTCCCCAGGATCTGGAAGAATATCTCGGCAGATTCCGGTTCCAGGCATCCCAGGCTCTCCCGGCCGTCTGGTATCAGCCTCGCTATATGCTTCAGTTCGTCTGGGGTCAGCCTCTCCAGACGCGTTGCGAAGTCCGCGTCGTCATACGAGAAATGGTTTGCCACCGGTGGCAGGATCGAGCGGTATTCCACGCCAGATCCTGAGCAGATCAGGTGCTCAAGCTCCGGAGCCAGCTTCCCGAGTATCTTCAGGTCATCTTCATCTAGTTCTCTGGGCATAGGCGGAAAAACTCCTTTTTTCGATCAGGAAATTGCGATGGCTTTGGATATGAATTGATGCACATGAATTTTTCCGCCCTGCCCGGCGGGCCGGCCCCAAAATCTTGTCCAGCGGCGCTTTTTTGGTGCAGATCCAGGTCAGACGGAAAAGGCCTGACAGGCAGCAAGCTGGCTCATTTGGGCCAGGTATCATGCGGCAATGTGGATCAAAAGCAGTCCTTCCAATAGAATGGACCAAAGCGCCCGGACTATCTCAGGAGAAGGCGGCTGAGAGGTCCCTCATCTGCCTCTCTATGGTTTCCACGATCTTTCGGTTCTCCATATACTCCAGCGGCTCCTGGCAGTACGGGCAGAGGAAGTTGGCCTCGCTTGCCTCCTCAAATACGAAGCGTGCACAGCCACAGGTGCAGGCGTAAAAGACGTTGTCCTTCTCATATATCAGGCGGGCGTCCAATTTTCGGATCAGGCGGCGCACCTCAGCTTCCAGTGCCTTGTCGAAGTTCTCGGGGCAGAGCATCCATAGGTAGGTCAACCAGCCGCTATCGGGATCCCTCTTTCGACGATATATGGCCAGTCTGTGCTCATAGAGAAGATATAGGGTACGGCGAACCGTGTTCAAGCTTATCCCGGTCACCTCTGCCATATGTTCGTCAGTTACCTCGTCGCTGGGCATGCTCTCCACGATCCGGAGGCCCTCCTCCCCGACAAGCTTCACGAGATACGCCCTGCGGATAGGCTCCTCGACCGCTACCAAAGAATCACTCCTTGCATATCCTAGCTCTTTTCTGGCCGACCGGCCTTACCAAACTCGAACCAAGCTTCATTTAGGTTCTGATAGCTTATAAGACTTCGCAATCCCTGGCTGTCATGTGGTTCCAGACAGCCCGATTTTTGTAGCCCACGGCCTCCCCACATCCGCGGGCCTTATATTTATCCTTTGGCCACGGGTTGGGGCAGGAAGCAGATGCAGCAACGATAGATGGGTGACAATGGTCCAGCTGAGAGGCCGACACTTTTTTTTCCGCCGGCCCATTTTTTTGCCAGCCTTTGTTTAGGTCTTTCAGGTTTATCTCGACGGGGGCGGATAGGGGCGAAAGACCCCGTCTTTAGGCCGTGGATGCAGAGCCCCTCCTCCGTTTATGCAAATCTATAAATGCAATTCCATCTGCATAAAATGCTATGCTCAAGTCGTTCAAGTACCGGATCTATCCTACCAAATCTCAGCGATCCAGGATGGAGCTGACGCTGGACTTGTGCAGATGGGTCTACAATCAAACCCTTTCATACCGGAAAAGACGCTTGGGAGACGGAAGGCAGATCAACCTCGAAATACGAGACCCATAACCTCCTCCCGGAACGGCGGGTTGAGAAGCCCGAACTGATCGAAGTCCACTCACAAGTTCTCCAGAATGTCCAGGAACGGATTTGAACTGGCGTATAAAGCGTTCTTTCCGAAGGGTCAAATCGGGCGAGAAATGCGGCTATCAACATTCTGAGATTGGGGATGCAATCTCTTCGCAAACGCGATAGAAGCCCCTCTATTTAGGGTGGGGAGCATTCACCAAGTTATGATTTGCAGGTGTCTGGATCTGTCACTGGTTCTCGAATGGCGTGATAACGATGGCATAGCCGTAAATTCGGGCTGCAAAATTTGTTCCTGGATCGATCGGTTGCATGAACCAAATGCCCGGGCGCCCTGGAGATCCGAAACGATCTCAAGGCCCATAGGGAGGCGCGACTAGCACCAGGCGTCGTGTCTCTTGCCCTTCTGCTTTGAAAGCGCCGCTCGTTTCTTGAGTCCATCTGAAAATAGAGTGGATTCGCCCATATCCCGTTTTGCTGAGCGGGTGGCGGTCTTTTTCTGCCGTTTGATACATAGGTGTGCCAAAACGTCGTGACGTTTCCAGATCTCGCCGATGCCTGCCGTGGCAACGGCAACGGGCCTGGCTGGGGGGCCGAAGATCGCAATTGCAGGGTCGGCCCCTTTTTTTACTCCCGGCTTTCTGCAGCCGTCAGATCGACTCAGCCTGGGTCAGAAGGACGCGCAGCTTCTCGATCTTCTCCATGGCCATATTGGCCTCTCGGATCTTCTCCTGCTCGTAATGGTGCAGGATCTGCTCGATCGGGGTCTTAAGACGATATACCTTCATGGGCCGTCCCGTGCAATCGTTCTTGCAGATGCGCTCCTCTATCCAGTTGTTCTTGCGCAGCATCCTCAGGGCGATGCTGACCTCTGGCTGTCTCAGCTCAGAGCCCCTTTCGATGTCGCGAGATGTGGCCTCCTCCACGTTCGCCAGGTATGCAAGCATGTTTGAGACCTTTCTGGGAACCCCCAGGCTCCGGAGGATCTCCACTACCTGCATGTCCCTGGAGTCGAACTTCATCACAAATGACTCCTTCATTGCTACTCCCTCGATTATATCTCGAGCTTGCTCCCTTCAAACACAACAGAGTACTTTATACTATAAATAGTTTATTTCTGTTAAATAATTTCCTATTGGTATTGGTGATTGAATGATATCCTATTGGATAAATAACATTATTAAAATTACTACTATTTGCTGGAATATGTGCCAGATGTCACTTGAATATCTCACACAAAATATCCCGCATGCGTGGAGGAGTCACCTGACGGTACCGAGCAATCAGGCTCCGTAGAACTCAGGTCGGCTCCCTTCCCCACCGGCTTTGCGCAAATCCCAGGTCCTGCATAAATAATGATCGGCGGACTCGGACAGAGCCAATCGGAAGCCTGCTTTGCCTGGACTGCCCCAGATAAACGGCATGATCCGGGCCAGTCCTGGCCGCTGACAGAAAAGCAAACGAACGGATCTGGGCAGATGATGCCGATTTAGCCGAAATGGCCCAGTACCCGCCTTCCAGGAAGCAAGTTGCGGAAGATCGCGGGACTGGGGCGACCCCCCATGCTAAAGACTTGGGCCAGGAGCATTGCGGTCAGACGCCTTTTTCGGTGTCAGAGGGCTGCCTTATGGCAGCCGTCTCATGGCATCGATCTTCTCAACGAACCTGGCCTTCTTGGCAACCGATCTTGCAGCAGCAGCGTCCACGAGGGACCTCATCTGGTCAAAGTCCCGACCAGCCTCCTCTCCGATTGCCTTCTTGATTGGCGTGTAGGCCGATTCCCTGAATCGAGGCGAAAAGTCCCGGATCTCGCTCCCGGCGTGCAGCTCGGCCCCCGAACCGGCCTTTACGCAGCCGACCTGATCGATGGCCACCCCAGCCCGGCGGATGGTGCGGGCTATCTCCCCGGCAGCCTCCTCCGGCGCAATGATCAGAAGCGCATCTATAGAGACGCCCAGGTAGTCTATTTGCAGATCCTCCAGCATCTCCATCACACGCTGATTTACAAGCCCTGACAGGCGTTCCTCCTCGAATATCAGCTTCACTCCGGCTGTGTGGGCAATCTCCTTGGCATCGCCTCTGATCCCTCCGTTGGTTACGTCGGTCATTGCATGTATCTCGTGCTCCTCGGAGACCAGGGCGCGTGCTGCATCAAGGAACTTGACGTTCTGTGTCTCCTCTACGACCTCATGCCTGCCGTAGTAGAGGGCAGCAGCACAGATAGTCCCTCCACCAGCTCCTTCAGTCATCAGTATCACGTCGCCTGGAGCAGCGTCTCTGCGTGGGGTTATGCTCTGGGCCACGCCCACCGCCCCCACACAGCCAGTAAGCCGGTCCCCGATGACCATGTCCCCGCCGATGCGAAGCGTGCTTCCCGTGATCAGTGGGACGTCGACAAGCTCGCCTACCGTGGCTATGCCGGCGATATGATCCAGCAACCTGGATATATCGCCGTCGTCTGCCATATGCACATCAGAGAATAGAGCTACCGGCTGCGCCCCCATAACGTAGATGTCGCGCAGCGCGGCCCTGGTTACATGAAATCCGGCCAGGAACGGGTAGTCGCTGAGACGCGAGTGCATGCCATCCACGGTCAGCACGATGAACTGGCCGCCTGCCCTCACAACGCCGGAGTCGTCAAGCTCGCTTGAGTCCACAACCGCTCCGGTCCGGCCGATGACCTCGGCGATCTTGGTATGCATGTAGAAATCGCCAAGCCCCCTTGAGCCCACTCCGAAGTCGCCCATGGTAACTCCAGATGGGACAAGCTGGAAGATCTCCCCCCGCGGATTCAAGGTGGCCCGCGCCTCCTCCAGGACCGCTGCCGCAAGAACATCGGCCCGCTGGCGGCCGACCCCTTTTGCCTCCATTATAAGCGCGGCCAGCTTGTCAGCCACCTGCGGGTCCTCTCTTTTCAGACCCCTCTTTGCAAATCCCTCGAGATCCATGGGGATATGAAGACCCATGCGCCCGGAAAAAAGCTTTCGCTGGGATCAACGGCGATGAAACATCCTCTCCAGCTCCTGCCAATCAACTGCAACCATGGTTGGCCTGCCATGAGGGCAGGCTCGCGGGTTGCGGCATCTAAGCAGGTCGTCGAGCAGTCGTCGCATCTCCTCGGGATTGAGGCGGCGTCCGGACTTGATGGAGCGGCGGCAGGCCAGCATCTTGAGGAGATCGTCCTGAGAGCTTGACCTCTGGGGTTTGCCCTGGGCCAGTATGTCGAGCAAGACCTCCCTCACGCCTTCGGGTCTGTCGAGCCTCGGTGCGGTTGCTGGAACCGAGCGCACCATGAAGCTTCTGCCGCCAAATGGCACGATCTCAAACCCCACATCCTTCAGCCGGTCCAGCCATGATTCGAGAAGCATCTCCTCCCTGGCGGAGAGCTCGAGCATGATCGGCTCCAGCAGCTCCTGAGACATGCTTCCTTCGGCAAACCGCCTTTGCAGCGACTCGTAAGCCACCCGTTCCGCAGCAGCGTGCTGGTCTATCAGGACCAGCTCTTGCCCGTCCTCAGCAATGATATACAGGTCGAGGGCCTGACCAAGTATCCGCAGCTGCCTCGACTGTCGGCCGCCCGTCACAGGTTTTGCCGTCTTAAGAGAATCGTCGTCTGCAGCCCCCAGCCTGACCTTCACCGGCTGATCAGACTGCGACACCTCCATAGGGAGAAGCTTCTGCTGTGCAGATAGGTCCATGCTCTCGGACTGTGGCGTTCCGGTGCGCACCGGGACTGCTGTCGGGCCCATGGCGCCCAGCGCGGCGACAACCGCGTCCTTGAGCAGCTGGCAGATGATCTCCTCATGCAGGAAGCGCACCTCTCTCTTGGCCGGATGCACGTTAACGTCGACCTCCTCCGGGTTGACATCCAGTGATATTACGGCAATGGGTTCCCTTCCCAATGGAAGCAGAGTGCGAAAGGCTTCTCTTACGGCGCCCTGAAGGGCCTTTGAGTGTATCGGCCGCCCATTGACGTAGAGGTGTATCCAGTCGGGGCTCGCCCGGCTGCTTGATGGGCTGCAGACTACACCGCGTATCGCCAGGCCAGGGCCCTCGCCGACCACCTCATGAAACCCCCTGGCCACGTCAAGTCCGAATGCGCTGACAAGCACCTGGTCCCAGCTCGCGGAGCGGACCGAGCGAAAGAGCGTGCGTTTGCCTGTAAACAGCTCAAAGGAGATCTCAGGGTGGATTATGGCAGCCGATGTCACCGTCTCCACGACCCGAGATAGCTCCGATGATGCCGAGCTGAGGTGCTTTCTGCGTGCTGGGACGTTTCGGAAGAGGTCTCTCACCGCCATGCTGGTTCCAGCCGGGCATCCCGCATCCTTGACAGAGGCCACCGATCCGTCAACGATACGCAGGAATGTCCCAGCTTCAGCCTGCTTTGGCTTCGTGTGGACGTCCACCTGGGCTGCCACGCTGGCTATGGCAGCCAGGGCTTCGCCCCGAAATCCAAGGGTATGTATGCGGGTCAGGTCATCTGCCCCTGATATCTTGCTTGTGGCATGGCGCGAAAAGGCCATCAGTGCGTCCTCCCGGTCCATGCCGCAGCCGTCGTCCACCACCCTGATCAGTGTCTTGCCACCGTCCTCAACCTCTATCAGGATCCGGGACGCTCCGGCATCGATCGAGTTCTCAACAAGTTCCTTTACCGCTGAAGCCGGCCTCTCCACGACCTCGCCTGCGGCGATCTTGTTTATAGTATCCGCATCAAGCAGCCTGACCTTCATCTACGGTCCTCCTTGTCGTCGGCGCTGCTGCCAAGCCTTGCCTTTAGCTGGGATAGGAAGTTCAAGGCCTGTAGAGGTGTCAACCGATCCAGCTCAAGATGCCGGATCTCCTCGATCAGCGGATGAGCCGGCGGCTGGGCCAGTCCGCCGCCAGCAGCCGGCTGGTCGAAGAATATCAGCTGGGTGTAGCGGCTGCTGCGGGCCAATCTCTCCTTCTTCTGTCCTGCCCTGACCTCTATGGCAGCTTGCTGCTCTATCTCTATTAGCACCTCCTCCGCCCTCCTGATCACCTGATCCGGTACCCCGGCCAGCCTGGCCACCTGTATCCCGTAGCTGCGGTCGGTGGCCCCGGGAACCACCCGTCGCAAGAATATGATCTCAGATCCCTGCTCCTGAACAGCCATGTTGAAGTTCACGACGCCAGGCGTGCATCCAAGCTGGGTGATCTGGTGGTAATGGGTGGCAAAGATGGTCTTGGCACCAATGCGGTTGTGAATGAACTCGGTCACGGCCCAGGCTATGGAGAGCCCGTCGAAGGTGCTTGTGCCCCGGCCTATCTCGTCGAGCAGGATCAGGCTCTTTGACGTCGCTGTTTTCAGTATATGGGCAAGTTCGCTCATCTCAACCATAAAGGTGGACTGTCCAAGCACGAGGTCGTCCCTGGCCCCAACCCTTGTGAAGATGCGGTCCACGAGGCCCAGTGAGGCATAGGCAGCCGGAACGAACGATCCCATCTGAGCCATGATCACGGTGAGGGCTATCTGCCTCATGAAGGTGGATTTTCCGGCCATGTTGGGGCCTGTTAGTATCATGAACCTGCTCTCCCGGTCCAGCCTGACGTCATTTGGAACGAAGCCGCCCCGCATGGCACGCTCGAGCACAGGATGGCGAGAGTCCCGAAGAACGATTGCCCCCTGGTCGTTCAGATCCGGGCGGGTGAGATGGCCGTCCAGAGCGGTCTGGGCCAGTGAGAGCAGGGCGTCCAGCTCCCCCAGGGCCTGGGTCAGGCTGCGCACCTCTGCAGAACGCTCGGCAGCCGCGGCTCGCAACGAGTTGAATATCTCATACTCAAGAGATGTGGACCGCTCCTGGGCTGAGAGCACCCTGGCCTCCATCTCCTTTAAGGCCGGCGTCACAAATCGCTCGGCGTTGGCCAGGGTTTGCTTGCGCTCGTACTCCTCCGGGACCGAGGTGAGATTTGCCCGGGTCACCTCTATGTAGTATCCGAATACGTTGTTGTATCCTATCTTAAGGGACCGGATCCCGGTTCGCTTCCGCTCCTCCACCTCAAGTCGAGAGATCCAGCCACGGCCGTCCTGGAGCAGAGCCCTCAGGTCGTCAAGCTCCTTATGGTATCCTTCGCGCACGATGCCTCCTTCCCTGGCCGAGATCGGCGGCTCGTCGTTCAGGGACCTGGATAGGAGATCTGGCAGGTCGTGCAGCCCTTGAAGATCCAGCCTCTGAGAGATCTCCCGAAGGTAACCGGACCTCGCGTCGGAGAGCGACTCTCTCAGACCGGGGACCCTGTACAGAGCTCCCCTCAATGCAGCCATGTCTCTTGGGGTTGCCACGCCCAGGGAGATCCGGCCCATTATCCTCTCAATGTCGCCAAGACCCTGCAGCCCGGATGCCAGCTCCTCCCGCATTAGAGCAGCCTCTGCCGTCTCCCAGACCGCATCAAGACGCCGATTGATTGTGTCTGGCGAGAGCGAGGGCATCTGAAGCCAGCGGGCTATCATGCGGGATCCCATGGGGGTCTGGGCGCGGTCAAGGAACTCCAGAAGGGTACCCCGGCGGGAACCGTCCCTGGTGCTCTTCAGTATCTCGAGGTTGCGCAGGGTCACCTCATCTATTATCATGAACTGGGATGCGGTGCAAAGCTGAATGGTCCTGATGTGTCCCAGCGCATCGAGGCGGGATTTGTGAAGGTAGTCCAGGACAGCTCCTGCCGCCCGAAGCGCAAGCGGCAGTCCCTCAGACCAGGAGAGGTCTTCCAGCTGATCCTTCAGAAGGCCTCGCGCCCGGTCGAGATCGAATGCCAGCTGGGGCAGCATCTGGATGTGGGCAGCCTTCCAGCCGCATGTCGCGCCCTCGGGCACCAGGCACTCTGCCGGATCGAACCTGGCCAGCTCCGATGCGGTCTGCTCCTCATCCACCTCGGTGGCCAAAAACTCCCCTGTTGAGACGTCAAGAAAAGCCAGGCCGGTCCTGCCGCCCTCCGGGCACAGGGCGCACAGATAGTTATTGGCCTTGTCCCGCAAAAGGCAGTCCTCTATGACCGTTCCCGGGGTAACAACCCGGATCACCTCCCTCTTGACCAGGCCACGGGCAGCCTTTGGGTCCTCCATCTGCTCGCAGATCGCCACTTTATGCCCGGCGGCCACCAGCTTTCCAAGGTAAGTGTCCAGGGCATGGTAGGGAATCCCGGCCAGCGGTATCTTATTGCCCTCGTCGTCTTTCTGGCGTGATGTGAGGGTGATGTTGAGGTCTCGGGCGGCCAGCACCGCATCGTCCCCAAAGGTCTCGTAGAAGTCACCCATTCGAAAGAGGAGCAGAGCATCCGGATTCTGCTGCTTGGCCGAAAAGTACTGGTTCATGAGGGGTGAAAGCCTGGCCATCTGCTGGCATCTCCTGAAAACCAAGAGCACCTCCAAGGTTAATTACCGCTTCGCTCAATAGCAGGCAGGCCTGCTCAATAGGCGAACTTCGGCTCTTGCACAAGCAGGGTGGCTGCGGTGATAATCGCTGAGATGGCAACGAAGACCAGAAGAGCTCCTCGAAGGCCTTCTGCATCGGCAGCTGCTCCGGCCATCAGAGGACCTATCACCACACCGAACATGCGGGCGGTATTGAAAATGCCGAAGATCTCGCCCCTTCGCTCAGAGCTGGTCACGTCTGCGACCAGGGCAGCCGCTGCTGGGGCAGCCATTCCGGAAGCGAATCCGAGCGCAGCCAGGACTGCCATCAGGCCGATCATGCCGAATGCACTCCCAAGGAAGATGAAGGAGACGACGCAGCCGGCAGATCCGAGGACTATCATGGATTTTCGCCTCCCCTGGTCGGCAGCATTTCCGAAATGGATGTTGGTCAGGGCATTTGTCCCGGCGTAAGCCAGGTATAGCAGGCCGACCTGGGTTGTGGTCAGCCCCACCTCTCCTGCCAGCTCAGGCAGAAGGGTTATGTTGAAGCCGCCGATTATGCCAGCAAGCATCACCGCTCCGCAGCAGGCCAGGAAAGTGAAGCGAAATCCGGACTCTATAAGGGGGACCTCTTGGCGCGGCGTGATGCTGACCGCGAAAAGCGCCCTCTCCGGCTCTCTGACCCGCCATATGACTATCAGCAGGGAGGCCAGCCCAAGCGCTGTCCAGAACAGGAATGGAGCGGACAGGCCGAACAGATCGTAAAGCAGCCCTCCTGCAGCCGGGCCTACCGCCATTGCCGAGTAGAACGAGGCGTTGTACCAGCCCATGGCGCTTCCACGGCGAGCGGGGCTGACCCGATCCACTATCAGTGCCATGGCGAGCGGCCAGACAAGGGAAGCGCCGGCACCGCCAACCGCCCGGATGGGTATCAGGACGTAAGGGTCTGCGGCGTAGAGGTAGAGAGGCGGCATCAGGGTGAAGCTCAGAAGGCCGATTATCATCAGGTTCTTTCTGCCGACCCTGTCGGAGAGGCGGCCTGCCGGGACCTGGGTGACCAGCTGAACGGCCCCGTAGACGGAGATCACTATGCCAAGAAGGGTATAGGAGGCACCCAGGTCCATGACATATAGCGGGAATATGGGGGCAACTAGGGAGAAGCCTAAGACGGCCACGAATACGGATAGATAGACGGGCAGAAGGTCCCTGACCTCCCCCTGCGGATTGCCGGTAATGGGAGATCAGCTCGCCCTAGAACTTGAGTTCCATACCCAGAATCGTGCGGGTATTGGTCACTCCGGGGATCTCCCGGACAGCCAGGACTGCCAAGTTGAGGTCGGATATGTCCTGCACATCGGTAATGGCTATGAAGTCGTGCTCTCCGTAGACCGCCACCACCTCCCTGACCCCTTTGATCAAGGTCAGGGCGTCGTGTACCGATTTCTCGGATCCGGGTTCCACATTGATCATGACAAAGCCTTTCATAACCCTCAACCCCATGCCTACCGAGAAGCCTTCATCCCGGGGGCCTGCAGTCATCAACTGGGCTTTATTAGGATATCTACTTTCTCGCTGCCGCCATCGCTGTCAATACGACCCCGTCGACTGGGGACTGAGCACACTTTTTCGCTCTGCTGCAACTGCCCTTCTTGCCAGATGGCGGCCATTGGCGGCGGGAATGTTTGGCAGGCGGGCTTCTCTGGGCCCCTCTAAGGGGAAAAATTGCCCATTTGTTTGCGAACTCGCTGCTTCCTCCAGGGGAATTTGCGCCTGCCGGAGATTGGCCCCTTTGCGATATATCAATCCTTGATAGGCGTGGCTGTGCCACTCCCCTCCTTCAGCGCCTGGATCATGCCGATCACCGCAGCAATCTCCTCTTTGAAGCGTGGATGTGGACGCTGCTCGTAAGCCATGTGAAGCGCCTCGACCGCCTCCTCCAGCCTGCCCAGGCCCACCAGGACCGTGGCCTGGCTCTCGCGGTCGGCCGCCTCGCCGGTCTCCTCAACGACAGCATTGTAGAATACCAGCGCCTCGTCCAGCCGGCCTTCGGAGCGGAGGACAAATGCCATATTGCGCAGGGCATCGAGGTTGTGGGGATCGATGGACAGAGCTTTATCGTAGCTCTCCAGGGCATCGTCCGGCCGATCCAGACGATAGAGCGCAACTCCCCGGTTGTTCCAGGCATCTGCATACTCTGGGGCGATCGACAGCGCCTGGTCGTACAGGGATAAAGCCTCTTCAAAGCGGCCCTGCTTGACGAGATCGATTCCCCTGTGAACCATAACCCTCACTTTTGAGTCCATTTCCTCACCTCACATGTATCCCTGAAGCGGAGTAGCCTTCTCCTGCTCCGGCGGCTTTCCGGGCCTCTTGATCTCGCCGAAGAGCCGCTCGTAGTCCCTGATATGGGTGTTGAGCCACTCGGAGAGCTCCTTGGCAGCCAGAGGAGACATGATGACCTCCGACTCTATCGTCCTCTCAACCACCGATAGCTGCTTTCCGCCATCTATGAATGCCTTTGGAGAATCGTTGTAAAAGGATATCCGGAAATCGTAGGGGCTGTGCCCTCCTATGGCCCCTATGGCATAGACCTGCCGGAACTGAGAGCTTCTGGTGATCTCGACTGAAATTTCCATGGGTAAGTCCTTCATTTTCCCTCCTAAAAAAGCTGATGACAGGGCTTATCGAAACATATTTAGACCACCTCATGACTTGAAGGGCCGATTATTATGATTGGGGTGTTAGGCCTAGAGGACGGCACAAGGCTGGAAGGTCGTGGTTTTGGCTCCCCTGGGATCATATCCGGAGAGATAGTATTCACAACTATCATGTCCGGATATGAGGAAGCCCTGACCGATCCATCCTATAACGGACAGCTACTGATGTTCACCTACCCGCTGCAGGGGAACTATGGCGTCAGCGGGGACAACTTCCAGTCCGAGCGCATCTGGCCGAGAGCAATGGTATGCAAGGAGATCTGGGACAGCCCTCGGCACTACCGCTCCGCTATGTCAGTCGGCCGATTCCTTGAGGACCAGGGCACGCCCGGGATTTACGGCATCGACACGAGGATGCTAACAATCAAGATCCGGGAGCTTGGGGCAATGAGGGCTGCCCTGGCTGTTGGTGACGAATCCAGGGTATTGAAGGCAGATGTGGTTCAGATGGCAAGGGACCAGCCCTCGATATCCTCAATCGACCTGCTCAGCGAGGTCACATGCAAAAGGCCGTATCACATTGCAGGAACGGGCCCCAGGCTGACCATGATCGATCTGGGAATCAAGAAGCACATATTAAAGAGCCTCTCAGCCCGGGGATTCGATATACACGTCCTGCCAGCCCATTCCCCAATTTCCGATATCGAAGCGACCAGGCCGGATGGGCTCTTCCTCTCCAACGGCCCAGGCGATCCTGAGAGGGCGACAAAAGCCATCGAGGCGGTCAGGCACTTTGCAGGCGAGATGCCGATCTTCGGCATATGCCTGGGACATCAGATAATATCCCTGGCAATGGGTTGCCGCACGTTCAAGCTCAAGTTCGGCCATCATGGAGGAAACCAGCCGGTGAAAGACCTGGAATCCGGCATCGTGTACATAACGTCCCAGAACCACAACTTCGCCGTGGTGCCAGAGTCGGTTGAGGGGACAGGCATCGAGATCACTCAGAAGAACGCCAACGACGGAACCGTGGAAGGGATGCGCAACCGGGATCTGGATATGCTGGCAGTACAGTACCATCCGGAGGCCCATCCGGGGCCATTATGCACGGAGGATCCGTTCTTTGGAGAGGTCCTGCAGATCATGAGCAGCCGCTGCAAGGTGCCGGCCGGAGGTAGATGATTGTGCCCAGGCGTCCAGAGATAAAGAAGGTCCTGCTTATCGGTTCAGGCCCGATCCAGATAGGTCAGGCTGCGGAGTTCGACTTCTCCGGGTCTCAGGCATGCAAGTCGCTGCAGGAGGAGGGCGTATCAGTCGTCCTTGTAAACTCCAATCCTGCCACCATCATGACCGATCCGGAGATGGCAGAGAAAGTCTATATCGAACCGCTGGTTCCCGAGATCGTGGCCAAGATCATAGAGAAGGAGCGGCCAGACGGAATCATCGCGGGTATCGGTGGGCAGACCGGCCTGAACATCACCAGCGAGCTGGCGGAGATGGGGGTTTTAGAGAGGTTCGGAGTGGAGGTGCTTGGCACCAAGGTTGGATCGATCGAGGAGTCGGAGGACAGGGAACTCTTCAAGAAGGCAATGGAGCGGGTTGGCGAGCCAGTCCCCCGGTCGGTCGCGATAAATAGACTGGAAGAGGCGGAAGCAGCCATTGCCGAGCTCGGCCTGCCTCTGATCGTCAGGCCTGCCTATACCCTGGGAGGCAGCGGAGGTGGAGTTGCCCGCAGCCGTGAAGAGCTCCTCTCGATCTGCGATATCGGGCTAAAACGGTCCCGCATAAGCCAGGTGCTGCTGGAGGAGAGCGTGATTGGCTGGACCGAGGTTGAGTACGAGGTGATGAGGGACTGCCGCAATACGTGCATCACCATCTGCAACATGGAGAATATGGACCCAATGGGCATCCATACCGGCGAGTCGATAGTTGCAACGCCGATTCAGACCCTCTCAGATCAAGAGGTGCAGATGCTGCGCTCGGCAGCTATCAATATAATCCGGGCCCTGGGGATCGAGGGTGGCTGCAATATCCAGTTCGCTGTCAAGGACGGGGATTACCGGGTGATAGAGGTAAACCCCCGGGTCTCCCGCTCATCAGCCCTGGCATCGAAGGCGACCGGCTACCCGATCGCCAGGGTGACAGCAAAGATCGCAATCGGGATGACACTGGACGAGATCCGAAACGACGTGACCCACGAGACCCCCGCCTCCTTCGAGCCGACCGTGGACTACGTTGTCATCAAGATACCGCGCTGGCCCTTCGACAAGTTCGTAAAGGCTGACAGAACGCTAACCACCGCCATGAAGTCGACGGGGGAGGTCATGGCAATCGGACGCAGCTATGAAGAGGCTCTGATGAAGGCTGTGCGCTCACTGGACATAGATGCCGACCTCGGATTCGCCGGCAAATATACCACCTGGTCTGATGAGGAGGTCAGAGAGCTGCTTATCAGGCCCAGCGACGAGCGGCTGTTCGCCATATACCAGGCGCTGCGGCGCGGCTTTTCGATAGAGGAGATATCCCGGCTGACGATGATCGGTCCTTACTTCATCGAGCGCATCGGAAACATCATCGCCATGGAGGACGAGATCTCAGAAGGCCTGACACCCGACCGGCTCCGCCGGGCCAAGCGCATGGCATTTCTAGATAGCCGCATAGCAATGCTCGCGAGAGAGACGGAGGAAGAGGTAACCGACCTGCGCAGGTCTCTGGGCATAATCCCGACCTACAAGATGGTGGACACCTGTGCTGCCGAATTTGCCGCGGCCACGCCATATTACTACTCCTCCTACGAGGATGAGTGCGAGCTGGTACCTACTGAAAATAGGAAGGTCCTGATCCTGGGATCTGGCCCGATACGCATCGGGCAGGGAATAGAGTTCGATTATTGCACGGTGCATGCGGTGACTGCTCTGCGGGAGCAGGGCATAGAGGCCCATATAATCAACAACAACCCCGAGACGGTCTCAACCGATTACGACACTTCGGACAAGCTGTTCTTCGAGCCGGTTACACTCGAGGACGTGATGAACGTGATCGAGAAGGAGAACTACTGGGGTGTCATGGTCCAGTTCGGAGGCCAGACAGCGGTAAACCTCGCGGTGCCTCTGGAAAAGGAGATCAGGCGGCGTGGGCTATCCACCAGCATCTTGGGAACCAGCCCTGACAGCATGGACATGGCCGAGGACCGGGAGAGGTTCAACCGCCTGATGAACGACCTGGGCATCCCTCAGCCAAAGGCAGGCATCGCATTTTCCCCGTCGGAGGCAAAGGATGTGGCCAGAGGGATCGGCTATCCCGTGCTGGTGCGCCCATCATACGTCCTGGGAGGCCGGGCCATGGAGATAGTCTACGACGAGGCCGGCCTCGAGGTCTATATGCGGGAGGCGGTGCGGGTCTCCAGGGAGCACCCGGTTCTGATAGACGACTTCCTTCAAAACGCCGTCGAGATCGATGTGGATGCGGTCTGCGACGGCCGTGACGTCCTGATCGGCGCAATCATGGAGCATATAGAGGAAGCGGGGATTCATTCCGGAGATAGCGCTTGCATCATACCCCCGCAGACGCTGCCTGAGGTCGTGCTGGACACAGTGCGGGAGTATGTGAAGAAGATCGCCATTGGCCTGGGCGTCAAGGGCATAGTGAACCTGCAGATGGCCTATAAGGATGGCGTCGTCTACGTGCTCGAGGCAAATCCGCGATCCAGCAGGACAATTCCGTTCGTCTCCAAAGCAGTGGGCATTCCGCTGGCAAAGGTGGCTGCCAGGGTAATGGTTGGAATGACCCTCGCAGATATGGGGCTCACATATGAACCAAAGGTGCCCTACGTGGCCATTAAAGAGGTACTGCTGCCGTTCGACAAGCTGCCAGGCGCCGACGTCCTGCTGGGGCCTGAGATGCGTTCCACGGGCGAGGTCATGGGCATAGACTATAACGCCGGCCTATCGTTCTTCAAGGCGGAGCTTTCGGCAGACAACCGCTTGCCTCTGGAGGGTGTGGTCTTCATATCGGTAAGGGATGAGGACAAGGCGGAGATGGCTGGAATTGCGCGCAAGCTGGCGGCGGCGGGCTTGAGCATACTTGCCACCGACGCCACATCGGATTACCTGAGGAGCCAGAGGATTCCCGTTGTGCGGGTGCGCAAGATCTACAACGGCAGCCCAAACGTCCTGGACTTCATGCGGCTTGGGGAGGTCAAGCTGATCATCAACACCCCGACCTCCAAGCAGGCGGTCAAGGACGGCTCCCAGATTCGGCGGGCTGCGGTGGACTACCACGTGCCGTATATAACCACGGTACAGGCTGCCAGAGCAGCTGCCCAGGCAATCGAGCGGGCCAGGGCTGGCCAGATCACGATAAAGGCACTGGACGAGTACCACAAAGAGGTAATGAGGAACTAAAAAAAGCCGTGGCCCATCTGCGGTTCCCTGGGGGACCGTGCCGTCCCTTCAGGGCCCGGGCCTAACCGAAGGATTTATTAGCCACCAGTACTTCTTGGGAAGTCGCGGGCTCGTGGTCTAGCTGGTTATGACGTCGCCTTGACATGGCGGAGGTCATGCGTTCGAATCGCATCGAGCCCACTTCCGTGCGCCCAGGTAGCTCAGTTCGGGAGAGCGTCAGACTGAAGATCTGAATGTCCCCGGTTCAAATCCGGGTCTGGGCACTTATTTTCCTGTAAGCAATATGCGCTTCATGGCGTCTTAATGTCGAAGGAACGGTCAGGGTCGATCTATTATCTTCCTCGATTTCATAAGTTGATAAAACTCATAACAATTCCGACCTGCAATGGTCATATCGGGTCGGATCGAGTTCGATCCAGCTGATGACTTTCTACAATATAGCTGAATTATTAGGAATTAGCTTCCTATCTGTGGTATAGCTGCATATATGATTTATATAACATGTTAAAACAATGATGCCGTCAGGTTCAGGAGTTCTGCTGCAAATGCCCGATGACCGATAGAAGAACACAAATTAATCGAGCCTGTAATAAGCTATTTATCTTCGGCAAATGTATCAAATGATTATGTGCAATAGATTTGGCGTGCAGTGCCACCCTCGTCGATTTTTTATTTTAACCAATCTTATATTTATATTAATGGCAACGGTTGTGGCATGCTTTGGGGCAGCCCAGGCCGAGGAGAGTCCGGGCCAGCCCTTGGTCTCGAAGGAGGATGCTGCCCAGATGATCATGGAGACTGTTGTCAAGAACCTGACCGAAAGCTCAGACCTGAAAATGGGCCTGCGAGTCAATCAGTTTCCTGAGCTGCTGGATGCAGGCACGAGGGTAGGTGAGGCAAACGAAGTCGATACGATGCCTTCTGAAGTCCTGGTTTGCCGAAATGCCAGCTGGCTGTTCTTCCTGGACCTTGCTCCTGATGCACATTTTGGCCATCCGGTTATCATCGCTGCGATCGACGCCGTGAGCGGAGATATCCAGACCATGGATGCCCAATGGTGGCCGGTCCTGATGAGGCCGGTATTCGATGATGTGGCCCAAAGGCAAGATCCTGATACGATAATCTTTGAAAAGGAGCCCGAACTGTAGGAGAGTGCGAAAGGATTGGGAGTAGGTGAAATCCGGGCCTGTTCGATCCGATCTGTCCCCGCGCCGGAGTGACACCTGCCTCCGTTAATGAGATCCGAGATAATGAGGGATTGACGATGAGGTTAATGGTATCTCCAATTGTTTTTCCTGCTAAAGTCCAGGTGGCGATCTGCTTGATGCTGATCTGCCTGGCTGGATCATCCCTGGGGGCTTTTCCAGGAGAAATGGCAAAGTTAGATACAAGTCGGACAGCAGGCGCCATCGCGTCTGGCCAGATACCTGAAAGGGCGGAACTCCTTCAGATCCCTTCGGCAATAAATGAGGATGCTGCTGCCCAGCTGGTTCAAGATGCCGTTGTTGCTCCGATCCTCCAAAATATTGACCCGAGCAAGGGTATCAGGGTGCTGCAGCACGATAAGATCCTGGCTAAAGGCGCAGTAGTGGAGCCGGCAATCACATTGCCGGGCCAGCGATCCAAGAGGATGGTGGCTCAGAACCCAAGCTGGCTGTTCATGATAGACGAGATGCCGGGAGCGCACTTTGCCCACCCGGTCAGGCTGGTCTTGGTGGATGCCAGTACAGGAGCGAGGCAGGAGATTGAGACCGATTGGTGGCCAAAGGTGAACGATGTCCAGCTCTTCGATAAGGAGGCTTTGCGAACCGATCCGGCGCTCACAACATTTTACCGCGAGCCTTCAGCCGAGGTCAAGGTAAGCGCCGCGTCCGGTCTTCTCGAATGGCCGGGCGGCATTCAGCCGGTGATCAATTGCGATATCTGGGCGGTCCTGGTCTGCGGGTACGACGACCTGCCCGACTCCTTCGACGACGACACCAACGGGATGTACAGCGTGCTAAGGAGCCTGGGCGTTCCTGACGACCATATATTCTATGTCAGTCCTCATGCGAGCCATGCTGGCGTGGACCGACCAACCAGCAGAAGCAATGTTCTCTGGGCGATCAATGAGGTTGCGTCCAGGTCGGATGTAAAGGACAAGGTTCTCTTCCTGTATAGCTCGCACGGCAACGTAAACTTCGTTTCCTGCGTACCTGGAAGCCCGGACGGCGGCTCGATTACGGCCGATGAGATGGACAGCTGGTTGGACGCGATCAGCTGCAAAGAGATGACCATCATCATCGAGGCGTGTCACAGTGGGAGCTTCATCGGTAAATATAAAGACGGAACCTATGTGGCTGCGGAGAATGAGCTGACCGGTGACGGTGAGAACAACCGCATTGTGTTCACATCAGCTTCCAGCGACACATCATCCTGGCCGGATGTGGACGGGGATTCCGATCCCAATCCATCGGACACGGGAAGCGAGAGCATTTACGGGTATATAATGGCCTTTGGCGTCGCCTCTGCAGATACTGATGGCAACGGGCGGATCTCTTTTGGCGAGGCATATCAGTACGCCTGGGACAACGACGTAACTCGCATTCTCGACTGGAACATGCCCCAGATGATTGCCGCAGGACTAAAAGCGGCGAATGTCTACCACCAGTGCCTGCAGAACGAGTGCTACCCGAACCTCCCAAGCCCAGTTCTGACCCTTGTCGGCAAGGAGGATTACACGACCAGCAGCGGTGAGTTCACCAGATATAAACTCTCTGTGACCAACTGGAATGCCTACCCTTCGGAGCTGTTTCAGTCTGCGCCGGATCTGCCACCCTGCGGCCTGAATGCCGAGTCGTCCAGGACGTGGGTGGATATCTACGATCAAAAGAAGATTCGCCTCTACGGATTTTGCGCTCTTGGAACCGCGTCGGATCTGCAGAGCCTGTGGTTTGCGGTAAAGAAGGGAGAGACACCACCTCAGGGGGTCTATATTGTGATGAAGGATCGGAGGTGCAACCAGGACTACACCTCAAATAAGGTGACCATTGAGCCCAAGACCCTTGCGGTCTCGCCCATCAAGGCGAGAACCCTGATTGAGGCGCCGGCAAAGGCCATGGAGACGATGAAATATATTTCCACATCCTAAAAGAGGTATATCTTTGCAGCCGGCCTGTTAGGATGTGGAAATCATGAGCCTTTCTGGCCGAAAGAGGAAGCCCGCGAAGATCAGACGCAAATATCGCGGGCCAACAAATTTTTCTAAAAAGTAGCATCGCAAATATATCTCATAAAGCCCATTTCCCGCACCCCCATGCTCTGCAACGCGTTTTGCCGGTTATCTGTATCGGTTATCTGGAGCAGTCAGGCGGCCGGTCTTTCTGGCATAACAACTCTTGAAAGAGTTCAACAGGCATTTATAGTCTAGAACCTAATAAACAGAACTAATCTTCTCCTCAAGAAATCTCTCAATCCAGCTCTTAGCAAAGCTAAGGCTAGATGCATGCTCCAAAAACCGCTCTGAGATAATCTGCCTAATGTGTT
>Ga0208940_1000077_pt1 | contig 124809 bp, 127 predicted proteins | sample AD_JPNNA6_MetaG_FD_184445 | JGI IMG/M metagenome (GOLD analysis project Ga0208940, IMG submission 184445) | Active sludge microbial communities of municipal wastewater-treating anaerobic digesters from Japan - AD_JPNNA6_MetaG (SPAdes) (version 2) | ecosystem: Engineered > Bioreactor >... | reverse complement strand
TCGTGACCGAACTGGATTGCACCTCGTATTGCAAAGTTATCATCTGCACTCGGATCGACTCGAGGATCTTGCAATAAAAGAGCAACTATCTTGTCATGACCGCAGAAACTTGCCCATCTTATTGGATGGTTATTATTTGCACTTGGATCTACTCGAGGATCTTGCAATAAGAGGGCAACAACTTTGTCGTGACCATGATAACTTGCGTTTCGTATTGCTTGATTATCATATGCACTTGGATCGACTCGAGGATCTTGTAATAAAAAAGTAACCACTTTGTCGAAACCATTTAGACTTGCGTTTCGTATTGCTTGATTATTTTCTGCACTTGGATCAACTCGAGGATCTTGCAATAAAAGAGCAACCACCTTATCGTAACCATCCCGACTTGAATTCAGTAATACGACGTTATCACATGTGCTTGGGTTGACTCGAGGATCTTTCAATAAAAGAGCCACCACCTTCTCGTGACCATTTCGAATTGCCCATCGTATTGCATAGTCAGCATATACACTGGGATCCACTCGAGGATCTTGTAACAAAAGAGCCACTACCTTGTCGTGACCATTTTCACTTGCGTTGTTTATTGCACCATTAGAATATGCACTTGGATCGACTCGAGGATCTTGTAATAAAAAAGTAACCACTTTGTCGAAACCATTTAGACTTGCCCATTGTATTGTATAGTTTTGAACTGCACTTGGATCAATATAGAAATGATTAAAGGCAATTGATTTTTCAAGGATGTGCAAAAGAAGTTCATCATCAATCTTATTTTTTGAAAGTCGGATTGCATAGTCAAACACACGTCGTTGATGAGCGACAATGTAGTTTTCAAAAAGAAAATGAAAACGCGTTTTCGAAGAACGATCGAGACGAAATAAATTATCAAAGTCTGAAATGTCCAACTGTAAAACTACTTCCAATAGAATGGGAATAGGAAGAGAAGAAAGAGTTTCATCTGTGCATCTCTTTAGTTTGGGCATTTCACGAAAAAAAAAACACACTAGTTTATTTTCTAAGTTTAAAACTTTTCGTCCAAACTCGATTGGACTCGAGGATCTTGCAATAAAAGAGTCACAATTTTATCGTAACCGAACTGGATTGCACCTCGTATTGCAAAGTTATCATCTGCACTCGGATCGACTCGAGGATCTTGCAATAAAAGAGTCACAACTTTATCGTGACCGAACTGGATTGCACCTCGTATTGCTTGATTATCATCTGCACTCGGATCGACTCGAGGATCTTGCAATAAAAGAGCAACTATCTTGTCATGACCGCAGAAACTTGCGTTTCGTATTGCTTGATTATTTTCTGCACTTGGATCAACTCGAAGATCTTGCAATAAAAGAGTAACAACTTTGTCGTGACCATGATAACTTGCGTTTCGTATTGCTTGATTATTTTCTGCACTTGGATCAACTCGAGGATCTTGCAATAAAAGAGCAACCACCTTATCGTGCCCCCTTTCACTTGCCCACCGTATTGCAAAGTTATCATCTGCACTTGGATCAACTCGAGGATCTTGCAGTAAAAGAACAACCACCTTGTTGCGACCCTTTTCACTCGCCACTCGTATTGCTATATTATCCTTTGCACGCGGATCGACTCGAGGATCTTGCAATAAAAGAGCAACCACCTCGTCGTGACTGAATTCACTTGCCACTCGTATTGCATAATTATTATATGCACTTGGATCGACTCGAGTATCTTGTAATAAAAGAGCAATCACTTTGTCGTGACCATGCCTGCTTGCCATTTGTATTGCATAGTTATATGCACTTGGATCGACTCGAGTATCTTGTAATAAAAGAGCAATCACTTTGTCGTGACCATGCCTGCTTGCCATTTGTATTGCATAGTTATCAGCTACATTCGGATCAACTCGAGGATCTTTCAATAAAAAAGCCACCACTTTATCGTAATTTTCCTCACATGTCCTTTTTATTGCATAATTATCCGCTGCACTTGGATCGATATAGAAATGATTAAAGGCAATTGATTTTTCAAGGATGTGCAAAAGAAGCTCATCATCAATATTATTTTTTGAAAGTCGGATTGCATAGTCAAACACACGTTGTTGATGAGCGACAATGTAGTTTTCAAAAAGGGATTGAAAATGCGTTTTCGAAGAACGATCGAGACGAAATAAATTATCAAAATCTGAAATGTCCAACTGTGAAATCACTTCCAATAGAATGGGAATAGGAAGAGAAGAAAGAGTTTCATCTGTGCATCTCTTTAGTTTGGGCATTTCACGAAAAAAAAAACACACTAGTTTATTTTCTAAGTTTAAAACTTTTCGTCCAAACTCGATTGGACTCGAGGATCTTGCAATAAAAGAGCAATCATTTTGTCTCGGCCATTACGACTTGCCATTTTTATTGCAGAGTTATCATCCGCACTCGGATCGACTCGAGGATCTTGCAATAAAAGAGTCACAACTTTATCGTGACCGAACTGGATTGCACCTCGTATTGCAAAGTTATCATCTGCACTCGGATCGACTCGAGGATCTTGCAATAAAAGAGCAACTATCTTGTCATGACCGCAGAAACTTGCCCATCTTATTGGATAGTTATTATTTGCGCTTGGATCTACACGAGGATCTTGCAATAAAAGAGCAACCACTTTGTCATGACCATAAAGACTTGCCCGTTGTATTGCTATGTTATTATCTGCACTCGGATCGACTCGAGGATCTTTCAATAAAAGAGCCACTGCTTGTTCGTGACCATTGAAACTTGCCCATCGTATTGCTTCGTCGTTTTCTGCACTTGGATCAACTCGAGGATCTTGCAGTAAAAGAACAACCACCTTGTCGTGACCATTGGAGCTCGCCTCTTGTATTGCATAATTATCATCTGCACTTGGATCAACTCTAAAATCTTGCAATAAAAGAGCAACCACTTTGTCGTGACCTTTTGCACTCGCGTTTCGTATTGCAATGTTATTGTGTACACTTGGATCGACTCGAGGATCTTTCAATAAAAGAGCAATCACTTTGTCGTGACTATGCCTGCTTGCCATTTGTATTGCATAGTTATCAGCTACATTCGGATCAACTCGAGGATCTTTCAATAAAAAAGCCACCACTTTATCGCAATTTTCCTCACATGTCCTTTTTATTGCATAATTATCCTCTGCACTTGGATCAATATAGAAATGATTAAAGGCAATTGATTTTTCCAAGATATGCAAAAGAAGCTTGTCATCAGATCGACTTTTTGAAAGTCGGATTGCATAGTCAAACACACGTTGTTGATGAGCGACAATGTAATTTTCAAAAAGGGATTGAAAACGCGTTTTCGAAGAACGATCGAGACGAAATAAATTGTCAAAGTCTGAAATGTCCAACTGTGAAACTACTTCTAAAAGGATAGGAATAGGAAGAGTCGAAAAAGTAATATCATTGTCTCTCTTTCGTTTGGACATTTTATTTAATCGACTGTGTATGACACTCTATAATTACATTTAGCACATTTTTAAAAATTCATAGAAAACACGCTCACACACAAATGTCCACGTCACAACTCTTTAAAAGCAAGAAAACAAAACGACCCATAGAATGGATCATCGATGAAGAAATCGATGGCGATCTTTTAAAATACCTGAGCCCGCAGTCTTTTCAATTGTTATCCGAACCAGATCCCGCTGTGGCTATGACCATGTCTGACCACCTTCCCATCGACTCTCTCACGCACTCGGGGTGGAAAGAAAAAGAAGGAGACACAATCAACATCCGCTCTCTCGCTGATCAAACAGGTTTCCTAGCAGCTTGTTGGTTTTTCAGACGATGCAAGCCCATCGACAGAGTCAACAAGACAAATGGAGAAGCCACGAAAATGTGGCTTTACAAAGCAAGAAAGATTTGCCCGCAGCACATGACATTTGGACTCTTTCTCTTGGCAGCAATCGCAATGGGATTTGCACCGCCGCAACGATGGAAAAAGAATGAGAATGTGATTTATTTGTGTATATCGAGCAATGGAATTTATGAATATACTTGAATTCTTTGTGTACACCACCACCACCACCCATCAGATTGCGAACGTTTGGGTTTACCGTATCGTGTTTGAGCGCGTTCGTCCCACTCATCAAGAAACAGTTGAAACACTTTGGGGTCGCACTCCAACACCTCTTTGGCGGGTATGATGACTGTGTGTTCTAATTCACGCATTAGAATCGATTCTCGAGCTTGGTCAATCACAATCATGGCATCAAATGCATTTATTCCTCGAAGAAACATTGTTGATGGAATAAAGTCAATCTTTAATCCATTTTCAAGGATGATTTCACTTTTACTAGATTGAACAAGTGGCGCAGACATGAGAGGATGATCTTTAAAATCTGGCTCCTTTTTTAGAAATTCAATCAATTCCATAGCATATTGACTTGCCATGTGTTGTGATCGAAGCCCTTCACAAAAAATGATAATGTATTTCATCGAGGGGGTTTCTTTGAGTAGAAGAAACGTCATAAACGCTGCAAGAATTTCTTGATAAATAAACGTTGCCCCTTGAAGTTTGAATGCATCTGCTTCTTCCATCAAGTTTGCCAATGTCTTGTAGTGTTTTACTAGATAGGGGTAGTAACTAGACATTTGAAAAAAAAAAAGAGAGAATGAAAGAATGTTTATATTTAAACATCTTCGTCGTTTGCTTTTTTTTGAATCAATGAAAAAAAAATACTTTTGTACAAGAACTGACATTGCCTAGTTTTTATTTTATTTTGGCACCAAGTTTATGCTGTAATAGGCGCCGATCTTGCCAAGAGTTTAAAAAGAGTTGGAACGGATAAAACATTCTCTCGTAAAATGAATCTAAACGACATTGTCGAGAGCGAATCGATTGAGCATTAAAACAATGTACTTCATCTGTTGCCTTTTTGATGAGTTGCCAATCCCATTTTCGCGTCTGACGAGCAGACTCTACATATAATAGTTGTTCAGTAAAGTCTTGCTTAAGAAATCCCAATTCATACATTGTTGCCATTCGATTGAGTAAATCTGTAAGCGTCGCTATCATTTGCCATCGCTTGTTTGGTAAAAGTTTGCTCGAATACCAGCCATTGGTTTGATAGTCCTTCAACACTTTGAATACATATTCGAAATTACGAACAATGCTTTCGGCGATTTTGATTGGATCAACAAGACGGTTTCGGAGTGCAAGTTGTAACACCTGCCATGCTTGTGTATGCATCATATCACCACTGTCAGTTTCACGGTAGAAAAAGCAAGAGGAATACAATAACTCGTCTCCATATGTCCAAAATTCAGGTCGACGTTCTAGTGCCCATAGGAATGCTTCGGGTGATGGGAAGACAAAGTGGCAATACCTACTATTCATTATCGTTTGGGGAATACTGCATTGTTTCTCCTCCACAAGGTACTTCAAGACCGGTAAAGAGCTAATGGCGCTATGTACCGTCAAGTCTCCATATGGACAACCATTGTCTATTACCCATCGCAACAGTTCCAAATGTCCATTGTATGCGGCAATTTCACATACTTCTGCAGACCAAGGTGCACCTCGTGATTTGACCCATTGTAAGAGAGTCAATTCGCCGGTTTCTGCAATCTCGTTACATATTTCGGAATTATTCAAATGACAATCGTGTGTAAAAAGCCAATTCATCACTTCAAACACTTGACTCAATGTGATAAAACGTCCTTTTTTTTCACGGTAACGATACGATATGATCGGTGATCTGTAGCATTCCCAATCACACTTGATTGGTAAATTTCGTGCCTTGCAGATTTCGTAGAGCCAATCCATTTTCTTGATGTCGCAATAAAATGCCAAATTTTTCCAAACAGTGCTTGATATTACATAACCTCTATCCAAAAGCCAATATAGATTTTCTTGACAAGCATTGAGCGATTGTTGTTGTTGTTCACGTATCTTTTCGAAATAGTAAGCAATGACATGGGCATCTTCCTTACTCGTCATCAATGCACGTTTGGAATAAAAATCTTGCCAAACGCATATGTCGTCAACCTCAATCATCCATGTCGATGAAATTGGCAAATGATTGTCAACAAGCCAACGTACCATATGTTTACGTCGATCCCGGCATGTTGTATCCAAAAAATTCGGAGATGTGAGTATTATCTTTTTGACGGATCGTAGAATATCGTTAGTACAGTCAGGATAACGAACAATTAATTCTTGGAGTGAACTAGCTCTTGCACATTCAAGAATTGTTAAAAGGAAGGATGGTCGAATTTCAAGCACAGCGTTGAACGATCCAAGTGTCGAAATGTCTTTTTTGATGCACCAGAAGAGCATTTCAAAATTTTCATTTTTGCTTGCTTCACTTAGTGCATAAGTCTCGTTGGGTTTTGGCAACTGATCATCTTGTTGTTGTGTTAGCCACTCTGCAGATTCTACAGAACCATACTTGTGCATGTATTCCCAAATATGCGGTGAAACTTTTCGGTCTCGTTGATAAATCCATTTCAATACATCTAGATGAGCCACTGCATTTTCAGAAACCTCCCACCACAACGTTTGATGAAGTTCCAAGAATTGATCACAAAGACATTGTAGCAAGTCAAGCTTTCCGTCACGAGACGCAGCTTCGATTTGTGTCTCTTGACTTTGTTGATTGTTATAGTCTTCAATGTCGCATGATTCACGTCGTCTTTTCATTTTTGACAATACAAAGATATTAGGGAAAAATTAAAGATATAAAAAATGAAAGAATGGTTTATATTTAACACTATATCACTTTTTCTGTTCTCTTTCAAAAAAAAAACATGGATTGTGCATGGTGCAGCGAAAAGCTTCCTTTAACGGCAGATGGAAAGCCAGATCCCGCGGTTTATAGACCATGGCCCATTGGATATACAAACAATGGTCTTTTACTTTGTCGAGGATGCTCATCTCATACCATTGCATGGGCCACTGGAAATGTGACAGAGGAACAGCATGCCGAGCACAAACGAGCGTGCTGGAGCGAACGAGAAAAGAAGGGACTCTCTTGTTGGTTGACAAACTATCTCACGTCAGATACTGACCCTTGGCTACCCTTTTATCAAGATGAAAAATGATTTGTATTAAAACGTTTCATTGATAAACTCGACGCTTGTTTTACAAAAGGGGCACACGAGATTGTTTTTTTGTTGTTTGTACAAGTCTTTGGAACACTTGATGCACATGGATGTATGTCTACACGGATGAATGTAGACTCGCTTTTCATTTTCCATGCATATTTGACAAGCGGTGGCTTCAGACGCTGCCTTGGTATCTTTTGATTCCACCAAATGATCACTCCAATGCGAGGAAACCACTTTGGTGGGTGGTTTTGGGTAGTCGATTACAGACAATAGATGATTTATGAGTGCATACAAGTCGTTTTCGCGCACACTTTGAAAATATAAATGACCCGTGTCCATGGTGCAGCGCTCGATCCAATCAATGTTGGTCAAATCTATGATACAATCATACTTGCTCCAGAAAATATGAGTAGTGCCAGTAATCAGAGTTACCAAACACACGCCACTACCTACCATTATCAATTTCTTGTCGTTCCATTTCTCGATTGCCTTTTTTGTCCAGATCTTTACAGTTCCGGGTATAATATAGTGGCAAAGTTTTTTCGAAATGGAAGGATCGCACACCACGGTCTTGGTTCCTTGCCGCGAATTCAAATAGTCTGACCATCGATAAGGGTTTACATCATAGTGAATTGGATCACTTGTACATTCGTATCGTTTACCCTGAATCATTGCGTTGTTTCCGACCACTTTGCAATCTTCTCCCACCACGGCCGCGTTATCTCCGTATACCTCACAATTATTTCCGCGTACAAGTGCATTGTCTCCCTTTACCAAGCAATAGTTTCCAAATATGACTGTATTCTTGCCTTTCACCTCGCAATTATCTCCGTATACAATTGCATCGTCGCCATTTATGGTTGTAGAGTTTCCGAATAGAGTCCACGTACCAAGCAGAGTTGTGCGAGAATGGATACATACTTTGCGTGACATGATTGTGTGTTTTTTTTTTGCGGAATGATTTATTTTTTATTTTTAAAATGTTTCCTTGATAAACTCGATTCGAGTTTTGCAAAAGGGACACACGAGTTCGCTTTTCTTGTCTTTATACATGTTTTTGGAGCATGTAATGCACATGGATGTATGACCACATGGATGAATGTAAACTCGCTTTTCGTTTTCCATACATATCTGACATGTGGTGGCGTCAGACGTCGCTTTGGTGTCTTTTGATTCCAGCAATTGACTACTCCAGTGAGGTAGCAAAGATTTGGTAGTAGTTGTAGTAGAAGATGGACGAATCTCTTGTCTTGCAGGCTGATTCCATGATGTCCTCGGTTCACGAGGAGGATTTTGAAAGCCCCAACGTTGTCCCCTATGTGATCCGGGAGCAAAGCGAGGAGCAGGTTGTCGAGGCGGTGGCGGAGGTGGAGCGGGAACATACATTGGGTGGATGGGATAATGAATCTTGCCCAAGAGATGTTGAATGAGATTAATCATGTCTGGTTGAAATAGACGGTCTAATCGAAGGACTCTGCGTCCGCCAACGCCATGAGAATCAACATGACTTGCGAATAAACTATTGAGATTGACCGTGACGACAGAGATGGTTTCATTCCACAATACATCGATTCGAGAACTTGATACAAACGAAATAATGCACACACCGACAAAAGTAATGTCAAAGTGGTCGTCGGAAAGTTGTCCCGAGGTAACAACTCTGTGTGGAGACCAGATTCGAACGTAACCCTTGTCAAAGAACATTTTTGAATAATCACATGCAGGTAGCACGGGCCATATAAATTTTCCGCAATACTCTTCGAATGCTCTGTAATCTGTGATGATGATGTTGTTTCTAGCAAAGTCCATTTTTTGAGGAGTTGTGGCTTTTGCATCTTTTCCATCGATTGTACAATCTTTTCCAAAAACAAGTGCTCTATCTCCAATCACCTTGCACTTGTCTCCGAATACAATGGCATCATTTCCCAAAACAATGGTATTGAATCCATAGACGACTGCTCTTTCTCCTATAACTTCACTATGGTCTCCGAATGAAAGAATGTCGTTTCCGAGTAGTTTATCCCACTTTAATATGGAAACTTTATGATTTTCGTTTGTCGTCTGCACTTCCATCTTTTTGAAGAAGAAAAAAAGAAGAGTTGGAATTGAAAAAATAATAGACACGTCTAAGTTTAAAACTAGCTTTTTTTTTCTTTATTGACGCATTGCTATAAAAAGGTCTAGCTTCAAAAGGCAATCTATACAAATTCCCCGGCGGAGTTCTCGTCTAGAAAAAAAAAGAAAATGTCCTCACTGCTGTACGACCTTCACACGAAAAAGGCAACGAAAAAGGCAACAAAGAAGACAAGTGCTCCCCACAAGAAAACATCTCTTTCCACATTGGAAATTGCCAAATGGATTGTTGAACAAGAAATGGCCAAGACCAAAAAGAAGAGTCTATCAAAGACCCAAAAGTCAAAAGTCGCAGTGCCTTTGTCGTCGTCGGTCAAAAAGACAAAGAAGACCAAAAACAAGAAGAATGAAAAAGTCGAGAAAAGCACACTAGAAAAGGAAGAGGAGCCAACGGAAGAATCGTTTGAGTAGCACTTTTTTCTCTTTTTTAATTTTAAAAAAATTGTTAGTCCTATTTTTTTTTCTTTTAAATGTCTTCTCTTCCTCCTACTGTCGTCGAGATCAATGGATTTGTTCCATTTGCACCTTTTCAACAGCGAGATCAAGTGGTTCAAAAAGTATACGATTTTCGTGAATCGTTTAAATGTTTTCAAGTTTTTCGATACAAGGACAAACAGACTGGAAAGATACCACTTGACCAAGCAACAGATCGTGCCAAAGAATTGTGTACCAAGGCAGGTCTCGATGGTTATACATTGCCCATTTTTGCTCTCGATAATGAACCCTATCTAGACAAGAAGAGCAATGAAATGAAAAAGGGTCAAAAGAGATTCGCTGTTGCCTCTTATCAATCATTTTGGCAACATCTCGTCAAGACACCAAAGCTCGAAAGAAATTTCTACGAAACCATTCTTATCGACACGCCTTGTCATCTTCACATTGATGCCGAGTTCAACTATGAAAAGAATAGCAAGGCAGAGAGTGGTCAATGGTATGAAGATCAAATGGTCCAAATTGTCACTGAAATTATGAAGGATCTCGGATTGTCAGAGAAACTCGAGTGGACCATTCTAGATGCATCCAATTCGAAAAAGTTTAGTCGTCATTATATCGTCAAGATGAGCGAAGGCAAGGCGTTCAAAAACAACTATCATTGTGGAGCATTCATGAGACGTGTGGAAAAGGTTGTTCTCGAACGTTTCGGAAAGGATATGGCTACCAATCCATTCTACTTGTGGTCTGAAAAAGAGACTGAATTTATCTACCATCCAGACAAGATGAACAAGACTAGCTTTTTCGACATGACCATCTACAATCGCCGCCGTCAATTTAGAACCGTCGGGTCTGTCAAGGGGGGTGAAAAGGACTATGAAAATAGAGCTCTGCGCAAGTTTGGAACATCATTCGATTGGAAGAATCCAGAAATGGTACTCTCTGCTTTGATCCAACGAGTTCCCGCTGGGTACAAGATTGTATCATGCCTCGAATGGACTGGAAGTGAACCAATCAGTGTTGGTAATAGTAGACAAGACAGAGCCATTCGAATGGGTGCCTCTGCCTTGATTCCTTTTTCTTCTAGTATGAGTTCTACTACGACCACGACGACTTCCTATTCAAACATTTCATTCTCTTCTCAATTTCTACGAGATCCAGATGCTAGTCTAGAAGAACAAGAAGTGCCGTCTCCTTCTAAAATCAGTTTTGAAAAAGTAAGACAAGCCATTGAAGATGAGGTGGGACGACAATTTTCCTATGCATTGCCGTTAAACAACCGTGGCTACAATCCTAAAACACATCTTCTCTGTCTTGATAGTAGAAGCAAGCAATGTGTCATTGCTGGACGAGAACACAGTAACAACAGAATTTACTTTGTTGCCTCTCTCGATCGACTCGTCTTTTATCAAAAATGCTTTCATTGCGCCGGATCTTCGAGCAAGGCTATCGGATTTTCAAGCAAGACCACTCAACTCGTTCAAGACTATATGAAACAACAAGATGCCCAATTTACAAGTGAAGCAGTCGCACAGAAATTGGTAGACTATATCAATTTTTACGAATTGCTTGAAGTCTCCTAGTTATTCAATCTTTTGTCATTTATTATTGTCTGGAGTTGTATACACACGATAAACATCTCTATTTTTTGGATAGTATTCTACATAGTTTTTAAAGAGAGGGGGAGAACAAGTATAGTCATAATTATATTCCTTATACAATTGTAACTTGGTTTGAGGTGAGACTGCACGATGGATGCATTGAATATTTCCCCAACTATCCCAATGTGTGACCGTTCGAAAATTTGTATAAAGCGAGTCTCTTCTCGCCTTTATTCCATTTTTATGATACTCGGTTATCTGTCTTTGTGCAGCATCTCTTATATTTCTTTGAATATTTGCATCGACTTTGATCCCATTTCTAAAAGTTATTTTTCGAGTCTCTCTTCTAAATTTCAACTCGCATAAACCATCTGGCTTTCCATTTTCTCTGAGCATTCTATAAGAAACGGAGATTAATGATTCTTGTTTGATCATATACGACAACGGGTCATCGCAACGAGGTCGAATGAGATGATAATCATCACAGGTGTCCATTTCTTTAAAAAAACGATTGTATAGTTCCTTTTTATCTACTCGGCCGTAAACGTCCTTGCATAGATACAACAATGTATGTATTAGTTTTCCATGGTCGATGAGCGATGTGCAACCATGTTTAATGAGTAGGAATGCAAATAATTGTGCACACGAGTACTCTTTTAAAAAGAGTGCAAGAGCATTTTCTTCTTCTGCCATGAGATGAAAAATAAAATGATTTTATATTTATTTATAAGTAGGTTCCCAGTAACTAAAACTGACGACATCACCATTATAGGCATCTGTACGCTTCAACCTAGGAGGATTCTTGTCGTTATCGTAATGATATGTGAAGAGTAACAAAAAAGTGTAATCTGGCTTTCTTGGTGAATAGACGCGCAACTTCTGACCATATTCATTAAAATCCGCCTTGTAATGAAAGTGTTCGCTCTGATCGTTTCGTTTCAATTCTTGTTTTTTAATGCCATTTTCGTGATACGAAAAAACGCGGTGTGGTAAATCAAATTGTCCAGTGTGTATTTGAAGTCCGATGCGTTTTCCGTTTTTGTATACTACCTTTCTAAGTTCTTTAAAGTCTTTTCTAGAAACAACCTTTTCACATGGTCCATCTAGATTACCAGTTTCCTTGAGAATTGTGTAGGTAGCAACGTGCGTTTTTTTAAGATGATGATAACGTGGGGCAAGACGATCACACTTGCACCGAGGAATCAAAAGAGGATGTATCCCTATTTTTCGTTCAAAGAATCGATTGTACAATTCCTTTATGTCTACTCGGTCGTAAACGTCCTTGCATAGATACAACAATGTGTGTAGCAGTTTCCCATGGTCGATGAGCGATGTGCAACCGTGTTTGATGAGTAGGACTGCAAATAATCGTGCACACGAGCGCTCTTTTAAAAAGAGTGCAAGAGCATTTTCTTCTTCTGCCATGAGATGAAAAATAAAAAACTTTCTAAATTTACAAGAAAAAAAACCTTGAAAAAAAATCAAGAGATTGTATATGATAGGTATGTATTACATATAGACAGATACACTGATTCCCATTTCTTTTTTCAAAACAAAAATGAGCGATAGAAAAAAAAGGAATTTCAAAAGTCTCCCTTCTCATCCATTACGCAAATTGGACGGAAAAGGTCTTGTAGATAGATTCGATGTGGCCAAATACGAAGGAAAGTGGTATGAAATAGCACGTAAAAAGGTTGCCAACATCAGAGACGCCTCAAACAAGATAGTGGAAACACGACAAGTAGCTCCCTACTCTGCAATGGATTCAAAGAATGTTACTGCTACCTACAAGTTGGAATTGTTGCCACAAGAAAGGCGATACGTCATTCGCGTCACAAACACAGAACAAGTTCCTCAAGGAAATGGATTTGTGACTAAATCAATCACTGGAATTGCCACCCCACGAGATATTCAATCCATGGAACGCCGTAAAGGCGAGGGATTTGAACGAATGGTCATTCTATCGGATTTTACATCCAACCAACTTGTGTTTACCTCGAATGAGCAATTCAAAACAACTGTACAAGAGTCGGTTTCTGTTGTTCCTGGAAAGGAACCGACTTTCAAGTACGAAGGTGGCAGGTACGTCGTGTATGCAGTGGGACTTGGACGTTACGAAGAGGCTCCCTATGAATATGCATTGGTTGTGAGCACCGACATTGAAAAGGACATCATCAATGGTCCTTTTTGGATTCTGGCACGCAATCCTCAATTTGCCACTCAAAAAGTGGCAAAGTACCAAGCAATTATCAAATTTGCTTGTTTGAGAGGACTGATCGATGAAGAAACTGCCAACTCGATGCTCTCAGGAGAAGGACAGACCAAACAAGATTGATTTATTTTGTATTTTTGGTAGCTTCATAAATTGGTCTTCCTAGCTTGAGGGCTATAACCTCTATAATTAAGAGATGTGTTCACTTTTGAGAGATTACCATACAATCTATTTTCTTTTCGTGGAAATATTATTTATACCTTTTTTCTGAATCAATGTCTCTTACTCCTCTGTCTGATCGATACGAAGATCTCGTTTTAAACAAGCGTGAACTTCTCAGCGAAAATGGCATTGGCTTTAGTTGCTTTTATAATTGTCTTGTTTCGAATGGATTTCTTTCTATATTTCAACTGATTGCCGACAAAAAGGAATTGACATGGGATGAATGCCAAGAGCTGATGCAAAAATTCGAGAATGAAGGAAAATATAAATTCTATTCTAGCTATGACGCTGGTTGTTACTTTCAACTGCCAGCATCACTCTGTAATTCTAAAAAAAGAAAAATGTTTTGAATTTACAAAGTCGCTTGGGATATACACAATTTTGTAAATGATTTCAAAAAAAAAAGGACAGACCAAGCAAGATTGGTTTATTTTGTATTTTTGACAACTCCATAAACGGGTCGTCCCATTAGTCTCAAAGCATGAATGACGTCATAGGCCATCATTGTTTTGTGTCTCCGACTTTCCATGTAGGTGGCAGACTTTTGTAGGAGCATGCTCAAAAAGGCGTTTGTCAATTTTCTTATTTCTGGACAAAATTGATTAGACACTCTCTTGATGCCTCCGCGTTTGGCGAGTCTTTTGATGGCAGGATCGGTAATGCCGAGAAGCAAGTCGTGCAAAGACGAAGAGTTGACATAGGGTTGGTTTCTTTTGTTGCCTTGAGTACCACGATGTCTAACAGACCCTTGTACCTTTTTGGCAATTGTCTTTTTCACAGCCGCGGTCTTGGAGGGAGTTTTGGAAAGAGTTTTGGTGGATTTCTTTTTCTCCTTTGTAGCAGTAGCAGTAGCAGGTACTTCTTCCTCTTCTTCGGTTGTTGTCGACGGCGACGTAGATGGCTCTATGGTTGCTTGTTCAAGAGACATTTTTTGATTCGAAAAAGCGTGCTGTATCTGTTTTTCAGACGATGATGAAATGAGTAGCGATGGAGTGAAAATAAATAAGAATAAAGAGTTGAAAATAATTTACAGAGGCAGGCGACTCTTAAAACACAGTTCCCAGTGATTTGCGTGTGCCCCAAAGCTAAAATTAGAGTTTGACACTTTTGACACTCGATGGCGGGATCTCGATGGGTGGACCGGATAATTTTTCCAATGACGGATTCAGAGGTTTTAGACCATTGTCTATCCAAATGTTGAATAAAAATTTGACCCCCTTTTTAAAGAATTTTTACCAAGTCTTTTAGAAAACTCGACGAGTTTTCATTACCACTATGGGATCACCCCCCTCGAAGATGGCAACAAGATTTTTTAAAATTAACTTTTTTCGCTTCCAGGTGCCTCTCTGAAAAAAGCATTTACGTTTTGGGTATCACCGTCTCATGGGCTATCCAGAAACATCATTTGTTTTGAGATCAGACAACTTTTTTTTTCGTCCATCGATGGCCATCGACTGTCGCTCTGACTTAGTCTTTTTCGAAAATTTCCGTGCCAATCTATAGTCCATGATGCCCTCTATCCCAAATATAAAATATCTTCATGGGGTACTATACATTTATTTCGAGAAAATCGATGGACAAGTTTCGACTTTTTTCACCCGGGCGGAAGATTTCGGCAAATGTCGTTCTAGGGTCGTCCAGACCCACGCCGGTCGTCGGTCAACATAAAAAAATAAAACCTTGTTCCAGTGTCGCCTAGACCCTGGACGACCCTAGAACGACATTTGCCGAAATCTTCCGCCCGGGTGAAAAAGGTCGAAACTTGCCCATCGATTTTCTCAAAATAAATGCATAGTACCCCATGAAGATATTTTATATTTGGGGTAGAGACCATCATGGACTACACATTGGCAAAGAAATTTTTGAAAAAGGACAACCCATATCGATGAACGATGGCCATCGATGGGCGAAAAAAAAAGTTGTCTGATCTCAAAACAAATGATGTTTCTGAATAGCCCGTGAGACGATGATGCCCAAAACGTAAATGCTTTTTTCAGAGAGGTGTCTGGAAGCGAAAAAAATTAATTTTAAAAAATCTTGTTGCCGTCTTCGAGGGGGGTGATCCCATAGTGGTAATGAAAACTCGACGAGTTTTCTAAAAGACTTGGTAAAAATTCTTTAAAAAGGGGGTCAAATTTTTATTCGACATTTGGATAGGCAATGGTCTGAAACCTCTACATTCATCATTGAAAATAAAAAAAAGTGCTTGGAAAAAAAGTTGACCATCGAGTGTCAAAAATGTCAAGATTTATTTTCTACAGGGCGAGACATGTACAAAAGACAATAGACTAGTTTGGCAACATCAATGCCATGCAAGACTTTTTTCTTGACTAGACCATCACCACTGAGATACTGTTCCATCGTTTCATACACAACTGTGATACTAGCAGGTATCGATGCCACGAGATCGTTCTTGTCAGACAGAATAATGTCACTCGAATAAGTCACCTTGTTTTTCGACGTGTCTTGTCTATGTGTAATGACAGGGTTGATCATCATCTCGGTCTTGTTACCTTCATTGATGGAACAGATACATGGTGCCATACTTGTGTTGCTTGTCATATTGAGAAACATTCGAGGAGTGGCAAACTCAACGCCATATGTACTTGTAAAGTAGAGCAATAGTTCGTGGAGATGTTGAATAGAAATGATAGCACCCAATGTTTCGTTTTCAAAGATGACGACTTCTTCTATGCGAAGAGAACCAATGAGATGTGCCGCTTCGTCGGCAGAAGGCCGTTCCAGAGGTTTACAATAGGGATTTTCTCCATAGTAGCTCTTCCAAGAAGAAAAGGAAAGTTTTCTGACCTTGTCAAAAGGAATCTTGACAGAAGACCATTGCTTCTCATTGCCATTTGAAGAATGCGATGGTTGATACCAATGTGAAGTATGAATGAAATTTCTATCCAAAGCATACAAGAAATACAAGAAAAGCAAAGCAGCAACTCCAAGAACCAACCTCTTTCCATAGAAGAACAACTTGCGCCTTGTTTCCTTTTTCAACGAAAAGAATTCGTGTGTTTCATAGACGGAATCTTCTCGTTTTTGTTTGATGAGCAAGTCCCATGAAAACGGATTCTTGATGACAAAGAGAATCAAATCAAGCGTTTTTCTCCATTTCGGAATTTCTTTCTTTTCTTTTTCTTCTTTTGGTCTTTCTTCTTCTTGCTTGCTAGACCATATTCTTCTGCGAAGATTTGAAAAAGGAAGAGGAGGAGGATGCGAGGGGAGTGGAGGCGGTGCATTGAAAATAACAAGAGGAATTGGACGGTCTTCTTCTACTTTTGGAAGTGACTCTAAAAGTTTTTCTGAAACATTTTCTGGCAATCCCTCAATCACTGCATCTTCCATGTGTGTACACGTGTTTTTTTTTCTCTTTGAAAACTTATCGATACTGCAAAAGTATTTTTTCTGCCATATATTGAACCGGAAAAGAAAAAAAGAAATGCAATTCAAAAAAGGCTACTACTACTAGAAACCAAAGGTCATTAAAAAAAAAGAAAAAGAGAAAAAAGGAAAAATCGTCACTTTTCTACTGTATAGTTTTTTCTGTTCTAGGCTGTCGACATTGGATTTATTGTGATTCATTTTTATTTCTCTCTTTCTGCCATCGTCGTCCTTTTAAAATGGCAAGGAGAAATGTTAAATTGATCATGCTCTGGGATGACACAGATTATGATCGATTGATACTACTTGAACGTCTTAAACGTCCACTAGAGTCGACCGCAGACGCACAACGTCACATTGAAAGGAAATTAGAGAATTCAACAAACATACCGCAGTCTGTTACATCTGGAAAGCATGCATTCACTCTCCTCGACATCAAGACAAGTCAAATTGGAAGATTGTACGGGATTGGAAAATTGATTCCAAATCTCTTGTGTGATTCATTTGTTAGCCTTCCACGCATGAAAGTGAGATTGGTTCAAACGCCGCCTATTGGTCCTGCTACATTTCCAAGAGAAATGTCTATAGATCCTCAAACATATCAAGAACAAATACAGCAGCAGCGGAACGGATTTTTACTACCCGACGGAAACGTCAAGGCGAAATCAGATGTATTGTTACCAGAACTTTCCATTGAACTCGTGGCCTTTGACACTGAAGACTTTGTTCCTCCTGTTACATTGTCTGGAATTGGAAGACGCGTGCCACTTAGAAGTCCTCATAGCTCAAATGAAATTCAAGCTCTCACACGAGATCTCAAGACAAGACAAGTGAAACGCGTTCAATGGGAGCCATATGTTGCAGCTCCAGTCGCTTGGTTTGAGTTGCACGAGATGATTTGGAAAACTCAGACGACGCTACAACTCTATTCATGGGCCAAGCGTAGAGTGTCTCAATTTCAAAGTGAATTGGGCAAGTGGAGGACAGACTATGCTGATGCTGAGTTTTATGCTCAAATTGTCTCGAAATACATTGAACGTGTCATCAATCCCGTCATACATGCCATACGCCAACAACTAATATTTAGAGAAAGTCAAGAGTTGCAAAATGCATTTAGTGAATTCCCTCTCACATCTGACGAGTATACTCTTTTTTTTCTCGACTTTCTTGATCATCCAGACGATAGGACTGCGCTGGCTCTTCAATTTCTAGATTCGTTTGAAAACACCATTTCAAGCGATATTCTCGTTGAATATCATCGTCAGATCAAAAATACGACCAGCCCTCTAGCAATGGACGCTGCTGTTGGCGAGAATCGAACGCGTTTGCACAGTTTTAAATTCTACCAAGACAAACTCGACCAATTGTTTGACGAGCGTGCCCAATCTCTTCAATGGCGTCTTCCCGTTCCCGAGACATTCATTATTGGCGACCTCGAACAATTAATGGTCCAGTTAATCGGTATTGATGATTCCTACTATGTGCCAAAACCTAGACAAACGCTAGATGAATTGTTTTCATTGGATCTTTTATCAGTCGACCTGAAAAGACTTGTCGAAAAGGCCTTTGAGAATGTGACACGCAAATGGATTCTCAATTCTTCACGTGTGATCAAGCAAGTTGATAGACAAATCATTGAGGAACGCATTCAAACAATAGTTCAGCAGAGAAATTTTACACAGCCTCTTCTCATCGCTCGTAACTATCTCGATGTACTTGCACACATTTTGAATGATGGCTCTCCATCCACTACTAATACTCCTCGTTTTTTCGGAGTATACGAATGGTTTCGACGACCCCGAAATAATCCAGGTGCATTCTTTAATGCTGCTCAAAACAATCCCCACTCGAGGCTGGATTATCTAAAAATGGCTGCATACGAATTGCCACTCTACGTCGACGTCGATAGAGTATTATTCGTTCAGCGCTCGGCCATTGCTCGTTTACCACCATTCACGTTGGTTGTCAATGGTTTAGACGGACTGTTGGATGAAATAGAAAAGGCTAGCCACGAAATAGTGGTTAGTGTGACTTGGCAACGATTTACGAAAACGAATGAAGGAGAGGGGCAGTTTGTAAACATATACGATACGATTCGCGTTGAAAGTCCTAGCCTCGAGCTTTCTCATGTTTTCAGAGAATACGGTCATTTTGCTGCCATAGTCAAGGTGGAGGAATATGATGTGAAAACGGCACTTTCAAAGGAATTGTTTACAATTCATAGTCCCATTGTCAAAGTTTCAGATCCTCATAGTGTACCAGCGTCTTCTATGGAAATTGATGAATAACAAAAAAAAAAAGGAAATGGGGTTTTTGTATGGAAAATAAAACTTTTCATCTATTTCAAAAATATATGATTGAGCGACTGTCATCATAGGAGACTTGCGTGTGCTTTTTTTTTAAAATGTCAATTCTAGAAAGCATCAAATCCGTGAGTTCTTTGGAAGACGGAGAAAAGCTTATCCAGGCTGCTTTGAATGAGCTGAAAAGGATGCCTTCACAAGGGTATAGACCCTATGAAGTACGAGAGGCGGAAAGTGAAATCAATGAAGCCGAGCGACTTCTCAGACTCCAATTCTCTCGTCCGGCATCTATTATTATTTCTCGTCCGCCTGAAGCACCCGTACAGACGCTAGAGCCGTACGCAGACATCCTCGACACTGGATTTGTTATTGCGTTTCTACGTCCCGACATTATTTCAGTGTGGAATGAAATTCAATCGATTGCGAGCCAAGAAATTTCTGCCAAGGAGAAAAAGAAACAAATTGACCTCATATTCCCGTCTTTGCGCAAAGCTGAACCAACTGGTACGCTGGAAACTCTTGTCAAAATCAGACTTGAAAAACTGATTGATGAAGAAGAAGCGGAGAAGAAGAAAGGAAAGGAAGAGGAGATTGATGAAGAGAATCCATTCAAAGTGATTGTCAAGCCCATTGTTGTAACTACTACTGGCTCGTCTCTTTCCAAGGAAGCCGTTGATACTATCAAAGACATTGCAGCGCGTACCAAGAATGCAATAGATCAATCACCTACTAGTGCTATGATTGATGTCTATGTTTTTCCACCTCTCTTTATCCAACGCGCGAGTCGCAACTCGAAAAATCAATTCTCTTTTCATACAGAGCTTGGCCCCGCAGAAAATATCTCGGATGCATTCAAGAGTAAAATATTTCTCGATGCAATCGGAGAGCGACATGGAATCGAGGAATGGTCTCAAGAAATCACTCGTCAAGTGGAACAGGCAATTGCAAATGAATCGGGAAATACGAAATTGCCACGCTTCAAAGTATATGGGCCTTCATTTGGGTCAGAGCGTCCGTTTTACAATGCACAAGTTGCGCAAGAAGACACCGTGAGCCTTACAAGTCCCTTTAAAACACTCGTCGTCGCAAACACTCCCTTTGAAAGAAAAAAAGGAGACAATGATGTTTTCTACATTCAAGACATTTTTGAAATGCCCTCTGACAGCACACTCGAAAAACGCAAAACTCCAAGCGCAACAAAAGACATCCTAAGGTCTGAATACCGCGTTTTGAAGAATGCCAAAGACGAGCCAATAGGCTATGCCGGTGCATGGTTTATTCAACAATTCCGTTTCTTTGTTCAAGAAAAAATCAAGTCTCGTCCAGAAAATGGTCTTGTTGTCATATTACCACTTCCCACTGGACTTTACAGTGATGAGGTGACTAAATCTGTCACGTCTCGTCTTTCTGCGAGCATTGCCAAGATTGAACGAGCTATTCCAGATGAACCTGGTTTTGCACACTTTCAGGTCAACCCAAAAAGTAGAGAAATCGCTCAAAAAGATGGCGTGGCAATCAAAGATGTTTCAAAATCAGACAATTCCAGTGTGGCTTGGTTGGCGCGTGCAAATCTTATTTCCATTTGCCCTATTCATGTCTCACTCGTTTCTTTTCCGGACGATTCCTTTGATTCGAGTGTCATAGATAACGCTGTTGACGAACAGCGAAATCGAGATTTGCCAACTATGATGGAGGCAGTGGACCTCTCTCTTCAGTACATGCCTTCTACACGTGTATCCGTTATCAATGAATACCAACGATTCGGAAACGCTATTTTTGCTTTTGACAAGACTCAAAAACAAATTCATGACATGATGGTTGAAGACTGGAATAATGTCAAATCGCAAAACTACAAAAAGCGAGGTCAGTACCACGTGGCCGCCTCACTCAGACAGACCTGGTACGAGCTCGGAAAAGTGTTGAATACTGCTGCATCCACTTTGTCGAGAGTTGTCGCTTTTGGAAAAAGTGTAAAAATGGACGACTCTTTCAAGCTAAATGTTCCCCCTACTCCTTTTAAAATTGGTGGAGTCGGAGGAGCGACACCAGATTCTACTCCAATGAAGGGAGGTGGCAGCAGCAGTGGTCCTGGAACACCACTTGGAATTGGTACAATCATAGAAGGAGCATCTGAAAGCAGCGAGCATTCTCGAGGAGCAGAAACATTTGCAAAGACAAGGGAAAAGAAAGACAAAAAGAAGGACAAAAAGAAGGAAAACGGGTGCTCCGTGAAAGGAGAGGTTATTACCATCCCTGCGACGGTGGCTCCCAACAATGTCGTAGACACGGCTGCATCTGGATTCGCAGCAAACAAGAATGCAACAGTGATTTCAACATTTGGAGAAGGACAATTTGGTTCTCGCTTTGAAGATTTTTAATTTTTTACATAACGACGCCTCAATACAGTTAGTGTTATACCATTACATACAAACCCCACAAACAATGCAAGTAGAATGAGTACGCCCACAGGTGTTACAATTTTGTATACCTTTCCAATGTCAAAACATGCATAATATATACCCAGAGCAAAGAGAGGTCCGAATAAAATGTAGAGTAGATAGCACCATGAAAAGAAGGGTCGTTTTTCAAAGCACTTGCGATAAAATAATTCCGATAGAGTCCAGCCAATGAGTCGTTGTTGAAAAAAGATATAAAAGAGCATAACGATGAGTGGAAGATAGTGAAAAACAGTATTCATGTTGAGTGCAAATCCCATAGTAAGATCACCACCATGTTCTGTGGTCAGGTCTGTGAGGACATTGGAATTGTCTCCAAACATGACAAACACGAGGAAAAAGACGAGCCACACCATTCCATTGGCTAGCCAAAATAAAACACCGACTGCATAGAGAGCGAGAAAATTACGTTCTGAGCACATGAATAACTTGGACGCAGTTTCTGCGGTAAAGAATATGGCACTCATTGTCCAACTCCAATTGGTAAAATGTGAAATGTAATCACCAAGTCCAGATTCGACTAGTTTTCCAATACCCAAAACCCAAAGAACAAGTGTCCACAATATATTGAATAGCAAATAGGTTGCCATGCGCTCGAGAAAGTGCTCATGATCGCGAGAAAAAAAGACACTCATCGAAAAAACGAAAGCCTTTCAAATGTGGATATAAATACTAAATATATAAAGATGAAACATTTCCTTTTTCTTCCGAAAACGAAAAACAAAAAGAGACTTTAAATTTAAAAAAAAGGTAAACCAAAAAAAGAGAATGAAGCGCGCGTTTTCTTTTGCGTCTTCTCTACAAACGTTGTCGCCTCGTCGACTTGATCAACAAAACGATGACAACGATTCCTGTTTTATGGATTTGGAAACGATCAAGCCCTATACACGTCTATCAGATGTTCGAGAAGGCGATATCATCTTTCTCGATATGGATGATTCACGTCCTTCAAAAAAGAACAAAGCAGAGGCACACGACGGAGCTCAGAGAATAATCGATGAAGTCTATGTCAAGGAGAGACCATTTATCAACTGTCCTTCCATTGCTTTGAATACACACCTTGTCACTGATGTCGCTCCTCGTTTCGACTGGGAAGCCTTTGTCGCAATTCCCAAACACATTGTCAAGAGTCTGCCTCTGTCTGAATGGATTTATGTTTTCGAATTGGATTGTCACAAGACTCAAAATGTACGTCTCTATTACTTGGGTCGAATCAAATTATCCAGTGTGTTGAAAAAACACGCAGGAACCATCAAACCAGGACTCATGTCAGAGTTTGAGTCGTGGCTTGTCAGACGTACAGATTTGGTTTTTATCGATGAACAAGCAATAAATGGCAACGATGAAATGGCATCGATGGAGATTGATTCCAACACAACCATAATGGCACAAGAAGAAGAAGAAGAAGAAGAAGAAGAAAAAGAAGAGACTAGTGTTTATTCTCTTCCTCCTCCTCTTCCTCCTGCTCTATATTTTTACGATTTTTCAACCGAGCCTCCTCAATCTGCACACAAGGACTTTCTTACACGAGTTTCCATCAAGGACCTAGTATGGCGACGAATTGATATGCTGATAACGACTTTTCCAGAGTCGTATGATTGCCTCTTTTCCTCTCTAGAAGAACGAAAAATGGGAGATTGCATTTCAACTCATTTTTTAATGATGATTTGTTGTCGTCTTCCCATACTAGTCAAATGGTATTGTGGCGCAGAAGAATCATTTCTTCAAAATCAAGGTATCGACTCTGAACAACCTATCAATCAACTAGTAGATACCATGGACAAACTTGTGGCTCGCATCAATCTTTTGCGAGAACGAGACAAGGAACTCGACTCGCCCATCATCAAGAGGTTTGTGGCAGAAACATTGGACTATTTGTCAAAACATGTTGCATTTGAATACATTCTTTAATATTTTTTTTTACAAAGAAGAAACAGGAAGAATGAGAGAACAGGAAAAAAGGTCCAAGCAGTATTTCATGTCTTTAAACCAATTGTCGTAAAAGGCTTGTTCCTCTTTCCACGTTCCATCACCGTCGTATGCGTCTCGGAGGTCCTGACAGACTTTTGATTCATAATAAGCATGTACCAGTTCGTAGCTCTCTACAGTAACCAATGTAACCAAAGTGTTTTTAATTTGCCAACGATGGCCGAAGATACTAAAGGCCATCGTTTCTTGTTCCTCAAGCCATTCGATTTCCCCAGCGGTCAACTTTGTCAAATCAATCAAAAATTCAATCTCCTTCTTGACTATTAATAAATGTTTCAACGCGTCATTCATTTTTGAGGCGAAAAAAACTATTTCTTCTTCTAACTTTAAAAAGGTTGAAAGAAAAAAGAAAAATCTCATGGAGAGCTCCTCGCTTTTCAATGTCCAGCCACTCACAGATATCATTGTGGCTTTCTCTGATTCAAGTCGTCCTAGTGCTGAAACAATCAAAAGTCGAGAAATAATCATCAAGAAACTTGAAGACATTATCAATCTCACCATTCGTATGAGATGTCAATTGTTGCTATTTGGATCGTGCCAATCTGGTCTAAGTACAAACAACAGCGATATCGACTTGTGTCTTCTTGTTGGTGGAATGAATGTAGACGATATGGTTGATAATTCAAACATCAACCACAACAAAATATTGAGAATGCTTGCAAATGCGTTTCACAAGAATGGAATCCAGGCCATACCTGTTCTTTTGACGCGAGTCCCCATTGTCAAGTGTTTTGTGGATTTCTATCAAGTAGACATTTGTCTCAACCGTCCTCAGGGCGTCAGAAATTCTCGTCTTATCTCAAAGTACGTGTCACTCGATACGCGAGTACGGATACTCTGTTTGGCAGTAAAGTCGTTTTACGAAACGATAGGATTTCTTGGTTCAAAAACAAAAGGATTTACATCTTATTGTGCAAGTCTGATGGTATTGTTTTTCTTGCAACACAAAAAAGTTATACCAAACCTCCAAGGTTATAGTCTTGATCCGGTGGCTTTACCAAAAGATGAAACGAGTGTCGGCCAACTCTTTCTTGATTTTTTACTCTTTTATGCAACTATGGATTTTGAACGAGTTGTGATCAACATCAAGAATGGAGGAGACCTGGTTGCAAGAAAAGAGGACACCGCCGTCGCAGTCATGATACAAGATCCACTAGAATCAGACGTTAATTGTGCACGACTAGTAACATTGGAAAGGATTACTCTATTCAAACAATCGTGTCTAGATCGCAGAAGAGTTATTATCAAAAAACTTGGACGTTGCAATGAAACAAAAACGCCTTTGAAATTGCGTGAATTTATCAGAGTTGGTTAAAAACAACAATTCCCTCTGTATTGTACTTGTCGTTGTTGTGGGTTGATACCTCCTCCTCCACCAATAGCCACTGTATTTGTCATAAAAGTTGTAGCATCTTCTAGTTTTCTAATCTCTGCAATTTGTGCGGCACTTTCAAAAATTTCAGTTACTGGAACCGCCAACTCGAGCGCACTCGCTTTAAAATAATTGTCAATTCCTTGTACTCGCATCATATCTCGAATCATGATATCGCTAATTTTGGCTTGGTCGTGTCTGAGATCTGTTTTGTTTCCAATGAGAATTGTGACAGCGTTCGGAACTTGAGAGTGGCGTCGAAAGAGGGCAACCCATTTTGGAATGCTTGCAAAAGAAGCGAGCGAATCAAATGAAAATACTAGAAATACAATATGAGCCATCTTAATGTAGGATGGAACTAGGCTTTCAAAGCGTTCTTGTCCTGCAGTGTCCCATAGTTGGAAACGAAACAACTTTGAAGTAGTTAGAGACTGAAAATGAAAGAGAAAAAAGTCAATTCCAATGGTAGATGTGGACATTGTGACATTGGCAAGTGTCTGTTGATCTGATTGGGATGGTTTTCTCGAAATATTGTATAGGAGACTTGTCTTGCCAACACCTGCGTCACCCATAAAGATTGCCTTGTATTTGTAAATAGCATCTTCGGGATGATGAGAAAGAGGGCGACGAGGAGGCGCTTTGGGAGAGGGTCTTTCCATTTTTTTTTTCAAAAAAGAGAGACGAGTAATTATTTTTTTCAAAGACAATGGCAAATATATGTTGTGAAAAGTGTATGAAAAATATTCCCATACAAACGAGAGAAAAATGCCACCACGCATGAAAGTAGGTTCAGAGGAACGTAAATTGAGATGTAAAGCCAAGATTTCCAAACTTGTCAAACATGCTCGAAACTCGTGGATTTCACAAAGAGGTCTAGGGAAAAACATTGCATTTGAAGTCACGCGACCTGGATTTTCTCCCATTCTCTATTCGGGTCTCACGAAACGACTCAAAGCCATTCTCTATCCAGAAACAGAAGAGAATCCAATGTACAAATCCCATCAAGACCGAGCGCGCAAGGCTAAATATTACAAACCGAGTGCACAAAAGAAAGAAAATGTGTGTGGTGTCTCGGGTGCAGAGCATGGAAAGCGTGTTCATCAACAAATTGACTATTATTTCAAGCGCCTAAAAGAGAATAAGAATCTCACCATTGAAGAGTGTTTTCCCAACGAAACGTATGACAAGTGTGCCAAGAACATTCTTAGTGTACTCTCTATCAAGGGATGGAGTATTGTGGCGACAGAATTTCCCATCTCTGACGACGCGTGTCGAGTTGCCACTGCCATTGACATTCTAGCATACGACTCGCAAAAGGGAAATCTCTTGCTACTTGAAGTCAAGACTGGCTACGAATCGGAAGAGTACGGAGTCCATCAAAATGACAAGGGCTTCCCATCGCCATTTCACAAAATTGCCAATTGTCCTCGGAATCGCCACATGCTTCAACTCATGGGAATGAAGGAGTTGCTTCAAAAGCAATATCAAGTGACCATTGATGAAGCCTACATTGTGCGAGTACTTCCACGCTGCAAGAGCAAGGTTACTTTGATTTCAATGTCTAAATGGTGTTATGCTCATGTCAATCGAACCAACTTGTATGAAATGCTGAGAGAATCAAATTAAAATGTTTTTATTCAGAATCTTGTGCATTGAGAGCCATCTCGATTGTGATGGATGGAATTCTATCGCCCCTCTTGTGTGTAGGATTGACTCGAGGCCAGTCGCGTAGAAAGGTACAGTCTTTAAAGATGTATTCACAGTCGTCTGGGCTTTCTGGGTCGATGATTTCCTTGTATTCAAAAATGTTTAGAAACACCTTTTTTCGACGGAGCGATGATTTGAATGGCTCCGGGTCCAGCAGGTCCGAATACAGAAAAGGACGTCGTCGTTCCTATTTTTTTTTGTTTCTTGTTGGATGACATGTTAGAGTGGAACAAAAAAAAAGTGTTGTTTATTTTAAAAATAGAAAATTCGATTTTTTTTTGTTCCAACACAGAGACTTTTAATTGTACTTTTTCACAAATACACTGCAGTACTTGCATTTCCCATATAATCATAGGATTGAGGAAGTGAAAATAGTGGCTGAGCTACTGGTCGTTTTTGTGGAGGTGGAGGAGGTCTAGGTCTCTGCTGCTGCTGCTGCTGTAAAGGTTGTTGTTGTTGTTTCTTTACCATTTGTGGAGGTGGTCGTGGCTGAGGCATCATTGTTTTTTGAGAGGGTACAGGAGCAGTGGACCGAGCAGTAATATATTCGGCGGGATGGTATTGTTGTTCTGGAGGCGTTTCATTGTAATATCGGTCTTCTTCTTCTTCTTCGTCTCTTGTAAATCCACGTTCTTCGTCTTCTACAAACAAATCTGAATTATTCCCTCTTCCACCAGCAGCACTAGTAGAAGAATTCTTGTGATGGATAGTGGGCATCATTTCGGTTGCTCGTAGAGCTTGAGTAATAGGTGACAAACTATGGCGTACAATTGAAGGATTCCGTTGAAAGAATTTTTGATACTTTTCACCATATTCTTTAGTCACTTTTGCTTGTACATAGCATACTGCAATCGCACCGACTACAGCTGTCCATGCAAAAATCAAAAGAATGATGAGTAAAAACTGAAACATCGCGGCGCGTGCGCAATTGCGCAATCAAGAAAAAAAAAGAGCAGAGTTTTGGTATGCTTGCCCAGTCTATTAAAAGTCAAAATGACACGTCATTTTTGATATGTTGAGATTATTTTATTTTTGTCCCTTTTGCTGTCCACACAAGAAAATGTACGACAATAAATAGAGTCTCTGATTGACGATCGATTGATGTGATGCGAATTCTATTGTATCCAGACACCTCGGCTTTCAAGAGTTCAAGAATTGATTCCTTTCCTTTGAAAATAGTGATAGAGTCATTTTGGAATCTTTCTGCATTTACGTGTTCTTTTGGAGATGCTTTCACGAGACCATGGGTCAATGCGCAGTCATAAAACCATTTCTCCGTCATCTCCTTTTAATTATAATCATTCTACCAGTCGTTATTTTTACTGTTTCTTTTTGTATGTCGCTTCATCAATTGGAAAAAAGAAATGTCGAATCAAGTAGACGTTTTAGACGCGATGCCATTCAAAACATTGAAAAGGTGATTGCAAAACATTCAGCACTTGCCACCAAGATGGAAAAGAGACGTCTTCAACTGTCTGCAAAAATTACTCGCAAGACCAAAAAAGCCGATGCAGAAAGTGACCCCACTACAAAACTGTTGGTCGACGTTTCTCTTGAACTTGATCAATGGAGTGAAGAGTACAAACGCCTTTTGACACTCTTTCAACAATTTCAAGAAGAAAAAGAAGACATTGCCGAACAACTACTTGCTCTTTGTTACAAGCAATACAAAAAACTCTGCCAAAGCAACACCTACAACAGTATATTTGTATACAAGAGAGATCCCATTGTAGCACAAACGCAACGGGACCAAATCATACTGTCTTAAAATTAAACATTGTTTATATTTTTTTTTCGTTCATTCCAAAAAAACGACAAATGTCTGTCACCCTTTTAAGCTCTGATCAACAAGAATTCATTGTATCCAAAGAGGATATTGAAATCTCTGGAACCATCAAAAATATGCTAGAAGAGCATCGAATAGCCGGAGTCGTCGATGCTCCGATTGAATTGAAAGAAGTTGACGGACATACCTTGAAAAAGGTGGTCGACTATCTTGCATGGAGAAGAAACCATACCAAAGAAACAATCGAATGGAATGCTCGCAACGCCGACAATAACGAGCTGTTTAGTCTCGCCATAGCTGCCAACTACCTCGAGATCAAGCCGCTCTTGATACACGCTTGTGGAGACATTGCCAAGCTGATCAAGGGAAAGACACCCGATGAAATACGGCGCAACTTTGGCATCACAAACGACTTTACGCCTGCGGAGGAAGTAGAAAATGCAAAGGAAAATCGATGGTTTTCATCGTGTTAAAATTAAACAATTCTTCATTTCTATTTGTGGTATTTTTTTTTCGAAAAACCAATGGGTGATTGGATTCAATCACGTGCTTCTTTTCGTCTTGTTGCAACAGATTGGAAAGTGATAGAACGGCTCTTTGGAGATAAAAAAAGAGTTGGATTTGTTCCGCTGCTCAGTCCGAGTACAAAGAAAATCTCCTTTCTCTGGAACCATCCTCTTCACAATTCGTGCAGAGTTGTCCTTTTTATGTCGGACAAGACAGCTCACATTAAAGTACACGTTTTCTCGAAATGCCATCCTCTACGTATCGACTCTGCTCTGAAAGCCATTTTGGAGGATATGAATCGTGAAATGATGACGTTCCACACAATGCAAGGCATTGAAAAACACACTTGCTCGGTTATGATCAATCTCCCTTTTATCGTCAATCCAACAAATTTGCCAGAGGTGTGGAAAGAGAAAGAGGCGGAAGATAGCGACGACGAGGAAGAAAAAGAGAAAGGAACTAATTTGATTTTTTTCAAGTTGCATGGATACAGCTCATTTATTACAAAGGATCAAAGAGCTGTGATGATTTTCGGCTTGGATCCCAATACCGATTTTGACAGTTTGAGGATCAAGACCATTGAATCGTTGCTACCCTTTTCAGCCTAGTTTAAAATTAAAAGATTGTTTATTCTTTATCTTTTTCCTTGTGGAATTTGCTCTTTTATTGTTGTAAAACTCGACAAATGGCCAAAGAGATAAAATCTTTTTTTTTTCAATCAGAGTCGGAATCTTTATTTGTCAGTTCAAGTGCTTTGCGTTTCACCATGGATGAAAATTCTTCTTGCTCGCCATTGTCGTCAACGACAGCTATGGGTTTGAATACATCTGGAGGACAGATAGGACAGTCCAAAATACGATTCATCGTTTCCAATAACTTGCTCTTGCATTTTCCGTGAGCACTTTGGTATTTCTCTGATTGTACAAATGTTTTCTTGTGTCGTACGCAATAATAACGTCGCGCCCAAGAACCGGCGTCTTCTTGACAACTTGTACAAGTTTTTAGGCCACACCGCTGGCACGTGTATAAGAGCGGAGTTTCTCCTTTGCGTCGAATGTTTTGAAAACATTCGACGCAATAGGATTTGTGACACTTGGCACATGTCCCACCATCTGATTCGTTTGGCCAATTCGCGTCTCCATCGTCGACGAGAGGATCGGAAATTACAGTAGTGGAACAATACTCACATGATGGACGTTCGTCGTCTCCTTTAATTCTCTTGCGCTTTTTTGAGACGACCGACATTTTCAAGTGTTGTAATTTTTAAAATTAGCACGTCTTTTATTTTTCTGATGGAATCGTCTTCTCCTCCGCCGCCGTTACTCCTTATTGAACCAAATGGTTTCGAAAGATTTCCACCTCTAGTCGCCTTGTCTGAATGCGTTTTTGGAGAATTTGATTATCCATTCAATGCTTTTAAAAATGGAAATGGTTTGTGGAATGTAAACGGAGAAGAAGCTTCCTATGACCAACGAGACAACCTCATCAAAAGTGTGATTGATGCAGGGATATTCAACACAGACGACTATGAGTCATTATGGATTTATGAAGAAGGCGAAAATGACTCTGAGGATTGGGAGCTTGTGGGCAAGTTGAAGAATGGAATGTATTTTTCATTCAACGCAAGTTGTGATTACACGGGATTTGATTGCCAAGGAGGAGGAGCCATTGATTTTTCAAAGGATGGACACCATTTTTGGAATTTCGGACTGGATGAAAATCAAAGAGAAAGAATTCAAAACAGAGTCTGAGAAATAAAAGTATTTTTTTACTGGCTAATTTGCATTTGCTTGTCAATGTTTACCAAAGGTGGTCCTGCCCACATTAATCCTGCAAATACAGTGCGACAACTTGGACATAAAAAAGCGTTATAGTCTTGTTCCAAAATCTTGCATTTGCATTTTCCATGAGGACTCTTGTTATATTTCTTCGAGTGAATAAAAGTCACTTGGTGCGCTACACATTGATAAAGAGTGATAGGTTTTTCATGTTTCATCATGGCGCAGTCCATACAACTAGTTTTGCCACACGGACATACTAAAAAATAGGGCAATCCAGAACGTCTTTCCATATTCTCTTCGCATTCATCGCATTCTATGTCTAGACACTTGTGGCATTGTTCGTATTCTTCGTCTTCTTCGCTCTCCTTTTCACATCCAAGACATATAGACATTTATATTTTCGCGAGAGAATGACAACCGAGAAAAATGGTCTATCTTTTTATTTTTAACCTGTTTCTTTTTGAAAATTTTCATTCGGGCGAGACGCTTTCAAAGAGATTATTTACATGAAAAGTTCTATATCATCGTTGGCAACCACCAGAGTGGAATATCGCGTGTTTGACTCTCGTTCCGGGCGTCTCTCGAACGTGCGAAAACTTAAAGTTTTAAAAGGAAATTTCCATAAAAGCAACAGCGTACTCGCTCTGTTTCTAACCATCTCTCCTTTATCTCTTTTTGAAACAAAAAACAAATGTCTCGCGTTGGATTGATGAATGGCGGAGGCCGTCAAGGCTGGTCCACCGACGCTGTACCGAGTTCCACAACTCGAACTGATTACTCGGGTCTCGAGGATTACTTTGGACCTCCTCAAGTCTCTCTCGACCCTCGTGCCAACATCAAGGTCACTGCCAAGACTTTGGAGGATGCATACAATGGAAGAAATCCTAAATTGACTACCTTTCTCGTTCAAGCTCTTGTCAATGGCGAAGGCTGGCCAATGACCTTTGCGCCACTGACTCGCATGGAAATGAATCAGAGAATTGATGTTCTCGAGTGGGAGCTTAGCTCTGCCAAGTTGACTCCTGAAGGCGGAGTTCCAGAGCTCGTCCAGTACAATGAAAGTACCATGACCACCAAGCTTTTGCGTGCTTCTCTCGGTGCCGAGATGAAGAGCGACTTCTTCAACCGTCCCGAAGGAAAGGTCATCTTTGCCCAGGCAGTTCAACAAGTTGTTTCTGGTTTCTGGTTACTCGCCAAACTTCGTGTCTCCACCAAGGTCACAAATGCCAAAGAGTATTGGCATCTCTGGGCCATGGACAATGGTCTCCCTTCTACCACTCTCTTGAATGCCACACGTAAGGAGCGCGAACTCTTTGGAATTCTTCAGAAAAACCCCAAGGGTATCTACATGGTTCACCACGAAGCTACTCAGGTTCTTTCTCTTGGAAACTCTCAACCCAACATGGTTGTTCTTCCCGACAACACCTTCAACATGCTTGCTCTCACTCCTTTCGAGACTGAGGTTTTCCGACGAGGAGAAGTCACTGTCAACCAGCGACTTGCTCTCGGAGGCAAGAGCATGATGAACTTTTTCCCCGGTGTCACAATGTACGAAGACCCTGTCTACCGTGCCAACAATGTGCCTGCTGAGGAATTGACTCAATTCATCAAGACTACAATGACTGGTGAATACTTTCTTCTCAATCAAGAGTACTATGATCCCAAGTGTGACGACTCGTGTGCCGACCGTCAAATCTCTACCCAAGTGGTGGACCTCAAGAAGGATCGCTGGGTGACCATCTCTCTTCGTGACATTCTCGAGCAGAATCTCGATCAACGTTGGGATGAGAGAACCGGCGAGTTGTCTAGCTACCACGACCATTTGATTGACAATGTCTTTTCTATTGCCAATGCTCTCGGAATCAAAGACCCCGGTCCGGATATCGACCCTTTCATTTGGTATTCTCAAGATGCTGCGGGTTCTCGAAGCCGCGGTTACTTTAAGGCTCGCCATTTTGGTGATGTCAACCAAACCTTTTTATCCATGGAGCGTGTCGAAAATGTCGCTGCAGCCATTGCTCGCAAGACTAGAAACGAATTCTCTGATGACGACTTTCACAATGTCAACAACATGATTCAGTTGGCGGAAGACCTCTCAAATCCCATTGAAGTCGATTCTGATCCCGCTGTTCAAGGCCTTTTCGCTGCCATTTCCTTCTTGAATGGTCGCGTCGGTGCTGGTGATGACGAGACTCGTTCTCTCAAGGCCAATGCATTTGGTGTTCCCGATCTTCCACGCCTCGCCGGAGGATTTCTCAAGGTCGCTCGTGGAGGCGTCTCGTATGATGTCTACCACAAACGTGTAACTGGTGGTGTCGAGCGTCAGATTTACTACTTTGTCCCAGACAGTGCTACCGCTACCGCTGCTGAGATTGTCACTGCTCTCGGAGGTGCGCCAGTCACTCGAGTTTCGGCTCCTCGTCGTCCCTATGGTTATGGTTCTCTTCCCGGTCTTCGTTATCTTGCTTCTCTCGGTCGTGCCAACAATCGAGGGTTCGACTCGTGGAACGAGTATTTCGACATGGCTGAAAAGGGAGTTTTTGCGTTCCAAAAGTTCTTCCGTCTCTACCAACGAATCTTCCCTCACACCTCTCTCACCGATTCCAAGAATCTCCCAGAGTTTTTGAAGAGTGCCAACGACGACTATGACCGATCAACTATGCTTTGGATCTCTACCATTGACAAGTCTCCCTATCCATTCATGGTTAGAACTTGGTCTGCACCTGCTGGCAATGTCAATATCGGTGCAAATCCAGTTGCTGCCACATGGGTTTCATCTCCTCAGTATGCATCTTCGGTACCTGCTGGACAAGGAATTCCCATTCCTTTCGGTGGTGCGGCTGAAACAGGAGTTGCCGCAAGCGATTTTTCTTCAAATTCTGTCGGAGTTTCTCAAGTTGCTCTCGACGCTTCTCTAGTGGGCGGAACAACATCTTCTGATGCTATTAGTATTTTGGTGGACACTGGAGTACTTACCACAAGACTTTTGAATGCTCTTTCCAGTGCACGTTCCTACGCTGCTCTCAACGCCGAGTTTGTCGCTGTCTTTGGAAATAATCTAAACAGTTTCTATCGCACCGAGTTGGCAACAGTCTTTGGACCAACCGCTCCCATTGCCGGTGCTGAGCTTTTAACCTTTTTGATTGCCGTTTCTTCGCTTCCCGACTTTCCCGGAACTTTGCCACAGACATCATACAAGCAAAAGGCGGAATTGTTGCGTGCTATTCTCGTGATGATTGAACAGAATGTCAAAATCACTAAACCCATCACTCTCGAATATATCAACAATCTTCGACGTCAAGCTGCTGTCGGAGCTCCTATTAGTGTGGATCGTCCTAGCCCTTCACCCAAGGCCGATCGTGGCAAAATCATCAAGGTTTCAGCTTCTGCATGGGCCAATTCTCGCCTTGTGCTCGGACAAGCTGTTTGGACAACCCTCATCAATGCTGGTATTGATCATTTCATGGCTGCCATCATTCGACCTGCCAATCCTGCCAACCCTCTAGAAGCTCTTGTCGGAGGTTTTGCTTTTGTAGATGCTGCTGCATTTGATGCAACCCTTCAACAACAAGTTCGAAAGAACGTTGACCAGTTTGCTCGTGCTGCTCATGAAATGCGAAAGCGTTGTGATCCCGCTGTTCAAGCCTTTTCTACTTATCAACCTGATTGGTATGCTTCCACTCGCGGTCGCGCTATTGTAGAAGAAGCTCGTCGCCTTACCAATGCAACTTCTGCGTGGGATGTACAAGGAGTTGGTGCCTATCTTACACAAAGCCTTCGTGATGTCGAACTCTTCCAGTTGGCTTCCACTGGTCCTCAGGGAGGAGATGTTGATGCTGCATCTGCAGATACTGATGTCAAGCGTCTTGTTGCCAACCCATGGCTTGTTTACCGTCTCTCACAGTTGGAGAAATCAACAAGTGCCACTCACATTCGTTGGTTTAGCCGTGGTCTCTTGTTTTCTCAAATTCATAGAGACAGTGTACAAGCTCTTGTTCGTGAAGGAGTTGCTCCTCTATTTTCCTGCTTCCTCTTCTATCGTCCCTTTATTCAACAAGATATGGGCTCTGGTCTATGGGCTCAAGGTGGAGAACAAACTGCGCTCTCTGGATTCAACTATGAAGATGCCATTCTTCAGTTGGACGGAATTCACGGACGTTGGACTTTTGAATACCATACATGGATCAACTGCGAGATCATTGACGAGACTCGTTTCATCATCATGCACGATATCATCTTTAGACGTTACATCTCTGGCCGAGACACTGTCGCTTTCACAAATCCTGCCGACTTTAGATCTCAAAATCCAGACCTTTGCAAGGCTTCCATCTTTGTACTCAACATGGGTGGCGAGTTGAAACGTGAAGAAATTCCTGATCCTCTTTCCATCACTGGTGTAGTTTCTCAAACCGATTTCCCCTTCCGTGTCTCTGACGAGGCTTCTCTCTTTTCTCGCAACCGTCTTCAATTACCTACCTACTACTACATCAACTTGTGGCGTTTCCATGAACTAAACAACAATAGACCACTTGTCGACCGCCACACATTTGCTGCTCAAAAGTCTTCCAATCGCATCAATGAGATCATGTGGTCTGGCGATCAAAAGTTTTACAACACTGCCGATAAGAAATACTCTGAGCATTTCTCTGGTACTTCACATTGGTCTGGTCTTGAGCCCCCTCTTCAATCGGTTGTTAACGGATCTACAATCTACAACCCTCTTCTTCGCTCCTCTCTCATCAAGGATTAAAACTCCTTTTTTCTTCTTCTTCTATCTTTCTACTATTAAAAAATTGAAATTTCATTTAATGTGTGTGATTTTGCTACTACAACAACAAGATGTCAGTGTTGGCACACGAATAACGATAGAAACAACTTCCTTGATAATCCACGGGAATTTGTCGTTTTGTGAGAATGATTCTTTTTTGAACATTGTAGAATGATTGAAGACACTTGACGTTGGTGGCAGTGCTATTCAAGAGTTCTGCACACAATTGATCCATGTGTGGCGCAAGCTCGAATCGACCTTCAGCTTCAGACAAGACACTGGATGGAGCGCGAAAGAGAAGTCGGTCAACGGGTCCCAAGACATACCAGCACACGCTTCCGTAGCATATCTTTTGAGAATTGATTTCAGGAAATGCCACCATGGCGGCAACAACAGAAGCGTCATAGGTAACTTCTGGACAAGTGGAATGATCCAAACCAACACAAGATCCAGCGCATGCACCGTGGCACTCTCCAGTGTTACATACACCAGATTCAGGAAGGAGACAAGCATCTGCACATGGAGCTCCATTAAATAAAGGTTTGTTATTGCAAGTGGGAGCACAGACAGAGTTGGCCTGAGAGACAAAGTCGAGAGTGCAATCATTCTTGTCGTCGCATGGGTTGACAGGAGTTGGAATGGCGCACAACGCATTTGATTGCATTAAAGCTCTTTCTTCGATTTCTTCTATCTCGTGGAGTGCAATGCCTCCGAGAATAACCATTGTCCCAATGGCCAAAAAGGATAACACAAGTATGACAAGCTGTGCCACGCTCATTCCCCATACTTGCTTTACAGCTTCACTGCGTCTCATTTTTGTTGCTTCTTGTTGTGTGGATTTTCAATAGTCACGCACTATGACTAGTGTATCTTTTTTCTAAAATCATATAGTAAATAACTAAAAAAAGACTGGGTTTTTTGGTGTGTGTATTCTATTTAAAAAAAAAAGAAAAAAAAGAGGAGAAGAGGCATTCACTATGGAAACACCTCCTCGTACAAAACGACCTCGTCAAGAGAAAGACGAAAAGATGGAATCATTGTCTCCACTGGAAAGACAACGTGAAGAGGAGCGATTCTATGGACAAGTCTTGTTGCTCAGAGAAGAATTCTGTAGTGGAATGAAAAATTCAAACACTGATGAACTGGTCGATCTTGTGGCCAAATTGTCGCAAGAAGACTTTTTCCAACGCCATTTATCGAAATTTCTCGAGGAAGCTCAAGGAAATCAAAAGATGGCAGTGGAAAAATATATTGAATCCATGCAAAGACCATCTACTGGTGGCGTAAACATGCCACGCCACGAAATTGTTTGTTTTCTATTGGCCGATTTTCTTGCAAGATTTGTTCAAGAAATCAAAATGACCAAGGGACGCAACCTCGAGTCCTCCACTCTTTTGACAAGTCTTCCAAAAGATATTTTGGCAATTGTAATTGCCAATATCAACGACGAAAAAAATCTAGCCGTCCTTGCAACGATAAATAAGTCACTCTATGACGCTGTAACCAAGGTTAGGATTACTCGTGTGCTTACCAGAAAATACCTTCGAAATTTCATGATTCATAGTGCATTTATTGGACGACCCTTGTTTTTGGCAGTGTTTCAAAAAGACAAGTGCGAATTCGACAAACAAGGCAAGCTTGTGAGATTTCCAGTCGCCTACAACCAAGAAGAAGGATATTATATTAATTATCTAGCCAATCTTCGTTTTACAGGAGCATTAGACGCAGAATATTCACTCTTTCTTGATTTTTTCTCCACGTACAATCCACTAGTTCGCCGGCTACTACGGAGACGACATGATCTACCACCTTCTCGTCAACCCAGAAATGTTGACTTTTATGACTTGTTTCAAGGACATCTTTCTTTTATATTCAAGACAGAGACGCGGCGAGAACTTCCTACAATTCCATCGAAGGTACAATCGACGACACGCGAATTTAATTTGAGTAAAACGCTGGATGGTCGCAACCCTTTTTCAAATGGTGCGTTCCTTCATTTTCTCAACCCATCAGAAATTCAAAGTACTAATCTCGAAACTGAAAGAATGCAACATCTCAGAGCTCTTATCGAATTCTATATCTCCAAGATCCAGTCATTGGTACAAACAGATCCGAATTTAGTTGCATACATTTTCACGGCAGACCAAGCTGAAATTATGATGAAACAGAACTCTAGATTATTCATACCTGCTGACGAGGCAATCCAAAAGTCTCACGGGCCGCCCACCGAGGATATTCCCAAAAAAGTGATGGTGCATCGCATTCTTACTCAAGAAGATGATATGGAAGTGCCCATAGAATTTAGTAGTGCCACTCAGCCATTCTATGAACTTGTGACAAAAGATTGTAGAATCGTCGAGCAGACTCTTGGATTTTATCCTATTTTGTCGGTTCCTACAAAGGAAGGGACAACGACACTCGAAACAACTCTCTCTATCCCGGAAAATAAATGGCCAAGAACGAAACTAGCCCAAAGAAAATACGCCATTCCCGTGCCAACACTTTTGTGTTTGCCTCTCATGGACTTTTTAAACAATCAAAGAGATCTAGTACGCTTGGCCGCAGATCGTTCGTCGGTTGTTAACCACTCTTTCGTGGACCTCTACTTTGATCAAGAAAAAGATGAAATCAATTTGAAAATTAAAAATCTAGCGCTCCGTGGACCCTCTCAGCAAGCAGATTTGCTCGAGAATTTTGATTTTCAACTCTCTAAAACGAGAATTTATTTTATCAGAGATGTAAACGAATTTACGGATGATGATGATTAAAACATTTCTTTGATGGAAGAAATTGGTTTTCTACAAATGGGACACGTTAAAGCGATCTTGTTTTTTGTGTACAACTCCTTGGCACATGTAATGCATAGCGACGTGTGACCACATGGATTAATAAAGACCTTTTTCTCGTGATCCATGCAAATCACACATGTCTCTCCTTTGATATCATGCGAAGGATCTAATTGGTCACTCCAATGGTCGTTTACTTTTTTCTTTTTCTTTGATTTTGTTTTCTCTAAAGTGCTACTCGTCGCCGTCGAATGCATATGAGCGCGAACATTCTGAAGAGTCCAAGCCGAGAGGTTTGGAGGTGTAATAGTGGGAAAAGAGATATTGCCCGTACTGTGCATAATAGTACCGCTGCCATAATTGACATAGACATTACGAGAAGGAATGATGTCATCTTCCAGCTCTGTTTCACTACTGTGTTGGTCGTTCATAATAGTACCGTTATCATGATTGACATAGACACTGCGAGAGGGCAAAGTCGAAGTATTTTGTGCACTCGTGGTAACGTCGTGGCTGAAAGGTCCATTCATAATACCTCGGTATTCATCCACTAAAACATTCAACAGTCGCTTGATAACATATTCTGGGATGTCCTTTTTATCTTCACTAAACTCTGGAAGTTCACTTTGGAGCCTGCCTTTTATCGACGTTTCTAATAGATAGAATTCCATTTTTGTGCTACCGTCCAGTCTATTTGTAACGACAAATCCTCCAAACGGTAATTCGATATAGGGAGAGACTGTACGTTCAAGTTCGTCAATGTATGCATGAGATTTCAGATTGATTGATTTTCCCCATACACTAATGGTGTTTCCGTCCAAGTCGTGCACTTTTTTGCATGCTTGAGGGTAAGCGAGTTCGTGGTTGGCGAAAGGAGGCGGTGGACCACTTCCTGACACTTGAGCAAATCTTCCTATCACACGGGCATTATTTCCATTTATGGTACATCCGTCACCGATGACGATGGCGTATCTTCCGTTTACTATGCAACTGTTTCCAAATACAATGCAATTGTTTCCATTCACAATACAGAGGTTTCCAAACACAATGGCGTCGTTTTGGTTTATGGTTTCAACAGATTGTAATATAATCTTCATACAAAAATTGTCTTCAACGACAGAGGGTTGATGAGAATCAGTGTATGTAGATGTTTCAACGTCGATACCAAAAATAGTGCCACTGCGTGTACGTTTTTTTGGCATTTTCAAAGAAAAAAAAAAGTGATTCAATCTTTTAAAAATAAAAAGGTCGATGATGAAAGCACGAGTCTTCCACGAGAAAAAAAAAGTCGCCTCGTTTGATATAGTAGAAGAAATGGAAAAATAAAAGAGAATTTCAAGTTATAAAAGTTTGACATTTTTGACACTCGATGGAGACAACTTTTGTCAAGTGTCTAGTTTTTTTTTCGACGATGGATTCCTAGGTTTTCGACCATTGCCTACACAAATGTTCTTTGAAAAAATTGACCCCTTTTTAAATAATTTTTACCAAGTCTTTTAGAAAACTCGACGAGTTTTCATTGCCACTATGGGATCACCCCCCTCGAAGATGGCAACAAAAAAATAAAAAAGTCATTTTTAGAGCTTCCAGATGCCTCTCTGAAAAAAGCACTGATGTTTTAGGCATCACCGTCTCATGGGCTATTCAGAAACATCATTTGTTTTGAGATCAGACAACTTTTTTTTTCGTCCATCGATGACCATCGAGTGTCGCTCTGACTTGTTCTTTTTCAAAAATTTCTTTGCCAGTGTGTAGTCCATGATAGCCTCTATCCCAAATATAAAATATCTTCATGGGGTACTATACATTTATTTCGAGAAAATCGATGGACAAGTTTCGACCTTTTTCACCCGGGCGGAAGATTTCGGCAAATGTCGTTCCAGCGCCGTCTAGACCCTAGGCGACTCTGGAACAAGGTTTTATTTTTTTATGTTGACCGACTGCCGCCTGGACCCTGGGCGACTCTAGAACGACATTTGCCGAAATCGTCCGCCCGGGTGAAAAAGCTCGAAACTTGTCCATCGATTTTCTCGAAATAAATGTATAGTACCCCATGAAGATATTTTATATTTGGGGTAGAAGCCATCACAGACTACACACTGGCAAAGAAATTTTTGAAAAAGAACAAGTCAGAGCGACAGTCGATGGCCATCGATGGCCGAAAAAAAAAGTTGTCTGATCTCAAAACAAATGATGTTTCTGAATAGCCCGTGAGACGGTGATGCCTGAAACGTAAATGCTTTTTTCAGAACGACTGTTGGAAGCGAAAAAAATTAATTTTAAAAAATCTTGTTGCCATCTTCGAGGGGGGTGATCCCATAGTGGTAATGAAAACTCGTCGAGTTTTCTAAAAGACTTTGTTTTTTTTCAAAAAAGGGGGTCAATTTTTTATTCAACATTTGGGTAGACAATGGTCGAAAACCTAGGAATCGAGTGTCAAAAAAATTTTCCGGTTCATGCATCGAGTTTCCGGCATCGAGTGTCAAAAATGTCAAACTTTATTTTTGACATGGCCAACTAAAAAGGAGTGCAGATTCAATTATCTTGGCAAAATGGGCTTTAAACCGAAGGCCACATGCGTTACAAAGGCGGAGAGGTCGATCAAGTTCGACATCGAATGGTCCAGTCCTCCACATGGGCGTTTTTGTTGTACCACATTGTTCGCAACAAGTACTGTTTAGATGTAAAAGTCGCTTTGCAGCCAAATGCAATTGCATTTCTTCATCATCGTTGGCTGTAGCTCGATGTTGTTTGGTCAAATACTTTTTTGTACAAGAAAAGAAAAAGACTCGTTCTTGTTGTTGTTGTTGTTGTTGTTGTTGTTGTTGAATTTTTGGTGTAGCACTAGTCATCTTTTTAACAAGAGTGTTTTTTTTTCCTTTTGAAGAGTCTTTATTTTTAAAACATGATAGACAGGACGAGGTATCCGGATACTGTTGAATGTTCCCACCACGTAGTTTCTATTTTCCATGCAACTAACAGGAGCTTTCCAGGAACAAAAGAAAAGTCCACAGGATACAAAGAGTCAGATGGCAGACCATAACCATTCAAACAGATTTCTGATGCGTCGAGACAGTACCGAATGCCCCGTGCGAAAGAAATGGAAAACCAAAACTCGGAAAATGAATTCCACGGGGCTACGTCAAATCGTAACAATTGGTCTTTGGATAGAGTACAATTACACTTTGCAACGTCTATGTTTTGCACTGTTTTTGCGTTGGTAATACGGAACTCCCCGGTGCACGCGACATTTAAAAGATTTTGATTACTATCTCGTATGATCCACAAGGTTGGACTATCGATGGTATTTTCATTTCCAGAAAGAGACACCTTTTCTATTTTCTCGGATTTGCTTGTTGATTGTTGTGTAGTCGTTACATTGTTGTTTACATTTACAAGAGATGTTTTTTGAGCGTTTCGGTCAAAAAAGGCATTTGTTGAAGGATAGGACGGTTGTTTGAGTTCGAGCTCAATGTGGTCTTGAATAAGAATCATCTCTATTTCTATTTCTGACGCTAGATGGGGTGCAATTTCTTTTTGTTTGCGTAATGCTTCCAATGCATCGAAACATTTGGAAAGATTATGTTCCAACGCAAGAGATTGAAAGCATACCACTGGCACATCCTCTTGTTTGCTCTCCATTTCAAAAACAAGAAAATAGATAGAGTGCTAACTTTAACGAGGGTTTGATTTTTTTACAAAAGTGTCTCAAATGACCAGTGGCCAAATATATATAGAGGAAAATCAAGGACGAAAAGAATAAGAGTTTTTTTTAATTCTGGCAATGGCGTTAGCAGATGCCACGGCGACTCGCACTGCCTCTGTCGATTCTTCTATATCACTCTACAATCAATTAGAACAGCTCTTGGCAGATCCTCTCCAAAAAGATTCATTTCGCAAGTATTTGTGCGACTCTTTCAGTGTTGAAATACTAGAATTTTGGGAAGAAACGCGTCTCTATGCCAATCTACAAGATGCGAGAACACGAAAAGCCAAACTAGCCTACCTTTTTGATCAATACATTTCAGAAAATTCGACCACCCCGATCAACATTGATTGTGAGGAGAGACGTAGACTAGAAACACTTCTTACTTTGGAATATCCGGAAAAGGATGCTCTTGGTACATTATCAGAAAGCCTCTTCAACAATATAGCCAGTAGTCAATTCCTCAATTACAAACACGTTCCTCGATCTGTTACAAGAGATGACTTTGCATCCAAAAGATTGGTTAGAAAGAGTGTCACTCTTGATTCGATTCATTCGTCGCCACCACCATCAAAGATGCCAGTTCGAAAAGTGTTTTCCAGTGACGATAGCAATGAAGAGATCAACAAGAAAGAGACGATATGGAAAAAGATAAAACAGCGTATTGTTTATTCTCCGCCTCCAATGCGATCCATGACGCCTCCTCCTTCCTATTTGGCAACAAGAGGTGGCGGTAGAAATAAAGAATTTTAATCTAGTGTGTAGAAATACCCTAGCATACAAAATAGTCTATTTGTTTGAGAATTGTTTGCATAGACAAATTTTCGAGTGACGCGCGCATCCTTGTATACAGAAAGACTCTCTGTGTCATCTTTGGGCGGAACTAGAATGAGATGAAATCGTAAGAGGTCTTTAAGAGTCTCTGTAAATGTTTCTTTACTGATGACTAAATTGTCATTCCAAGATTCGTTTGCATTCACATCGTCGTCTTCAGTGAGTTCCATAAAATTAAAAGTGAGTACAAGATAATCTTTACATGCTTTGAGTGAATAAATGTTGAGTCCTGCTTCTGATGCAGCAAAGTGTGCGTAATGCATGAGTGGCCTTGATAGTGTCTTGTTGTGACGCTCTGGTGCATAGGCACACTCCACTTCGTAGAAAAAGGAATGATTTTTGAATTCGTTCATAAAACGTTCCGGCAATAGATAAAATTGCTGATCTTTCTTGCCTGAACACATTGGGCTTGCGAGAAGATCTTTGAGTGCGCGTGGTGCTTCCCATTTGTGTTGTGTCAATTTATCAACGAGTGTAGATTTTGCTTTTGATTTTTCCATTTCGAAATTGGTGCCATAGATTCTGTCTTCTTCTTCCAGTAGCTTTTCCACCAACTCGGCGCGCCTTTGAGGAGTGACAAGCTTTGAAAAAATGTGTTGTTGAACATCCTTGTCGAATTGTTGCTGATCCTGAATTGTGATTTCGGGTGGAATGTAATCAGAGTCAAAAGATTGGAAATTTCGAGGACCCATACTCCCAGACACCCTATTTACAATGGAAGCTCCACGAGCGCCCGAAGAACGAGAAGGTTTCATCTCTTCGTTTTTTCACTCTATATAAATGTCCAAACATCTAGCCATTTACATTTCTTTTAAAAAAAAAGAAAGAGAAATGTCTCGTTCTCGTCGTCGTCAAGATAGAAACGCATTTGTACAAGACGGGGACTGGGATGAGATGCCATCTGTGGAATTGGAAACTGAAAAGGAAGGCGAGAAAATGCCAATTGCAAGAGACCAAAATAGACACTTCTCTCCATCTCAAGTGATTAAAAAGATTCGAAAAAGGACAAAAGGAGTTTATCTTGATAGACAAGGGCGGGTCTACGTGGCAATGAAGAGTTCAAAAGTTTCGGATGATCTAGAACGAGTTACATTGTGGCTACCGAGTCACAGGCCGGCACCATTTGCACCAAAGCGCGGATCAAGTGAGAATGATCACATTCCTTATGGAGAGGATCTCGAATTTCCAGATCCAGGATCGCGTTTGGATTTACTCGATTATTATGGAGATCAAGAGACGACCATTTCTACAATAACGATTGAAGAATATCCAGAACGCATTAGGCGTGGAACTAGAACTACAAGTGTAAAGTGTTCTTTTCGATAAATTTCGACCAATTTTATTTTGTACAAGACGTTTCATATTTGAAATGACGCAATAGAGACACGGATAGTAAGGGAGGTAACTTTTTTTGTTGTGCCACAAAAAAAAATGATTACCGCAGACGATATTCAACAACCCGCCCATCCTAGCAGCGATGGTCATAACAAGACTTCTACGTCGCGATCAAAGAAATCTGCTATTGCCAATGAAGACGTGCCGACGACTACTACTGCAAGCAAGAAGCGCAAGGTTGGAGATACATCAACGGTAGATGACGAGCAAGATACCTTTTTTGTCTTTTTTTCGACAGACTTTTACTCTCCTTGGCCACTCAATCCGTCTGCATTTTGCATTGCAAGAAATGAACAAGAGGCCATCAAGCTCTTCAACGCAGAGTTCTCCAAGAGAAAACTCAAGACATATGAAGAATCTCCGTTTACACTTCAAAAGCGTCCTTGTAACGCACCATTTGTGGCTTTCATGTCTGGTGGAGAGATTCCTGCTCGCTTTGATCCTCGTTCCGAAGACTAGAGAGAAAAAAAATAGTCTTGGTCATTTTGTGGCATTTTTTGGTTTTGAAATTAAATAAGCAATTGACAACCCAAGGACTCTTCAGTACAGTACCTCTGAAAACTAGATTTTTTTCGTTTTTAGAGTATTTGTTTTCTCCTTAAAAAAGAAACTCTAATTGGTTGTATTATCTCTTTTTTTTTACAAGCAGCAAAAAATGACACCTCTCGAGTGGCTCGGATTGATTGGCTTTGTCGTCATTAGCTTTTTCCCCTACCCTATCAAATACACTCAGTATTCTGAATGGATGGATGACCTCGTCAAGCGCAAAGCTATCAGCGGAGCAACTGCGCTGTTACTCTGGATGTATGACTACACTCGCTTCATTGTGTTGGCATTCTCTGCTGTTGGTTATTTCTTCTTCTGGAAGGATCCTGGATACCAGACTGTCCAACCAAACAACTACCAAATTGCCTTGGCTCTCCATCTTGTCTCTCTCCTCTTGCTCTATGCCAGCGCCTTCCAGTTCACCTATTGGTTCAACAGCCGACGATGGAGAATTGCTTCTCTCATCATTCTTGCTATTGGAGTGTTGGGAACTGAAGTTGTCGCTCTTGTCTACATTAGCATTGAAGCCTTTTCAAATGCTTCCACTGCGGTACTCGTCCCTGGACAAATGTATCTCTCTGCCACCGTCGGTCTTTCTTTCGCTGGTTCTCTCATCTATGCCGCATTTATCTTGATGACTGCTGCCATCTATGTCATTTGCGTTGGTCATGATCTCTCCAAGCACATCAACTCTGTTGTCAAGCGACGCAACATCATGATCCAAATCCGTGAGCAGGAATCAGAAGTCTCGTACCAAGAGTATGCCAAGACCACTGTCCGTCGCCGATAGATAGAGAGTCGAAATAAAAAGTTTTTAAAACTTGTCTTTTGTAAAAGATAAAAAGAAAGAGAAAGAGGGAGAGAGAAGAGAGAAAAAAAAACATGGTGTCTCGTTTCTACAATGTATTATTGGCAAGTGCCAATCTCATTTATTTTCCACTCTACTATCACATGAAAAGTCCATACAAAAATGCACTTTTTCCTTTTCTGCTAGTCTGTATCACAAATGATCTCGGCAACACACGACACGGTCTGAGAGGAATTGGAGGAAAATCTCCAATGTCTATGTTTTTCTATTGGATCTACCATGTGTGTATTGTGGCACTAGTTCCATTGGCACTGTTTGGCACCATCGAATCGAGATCAGATCTCATTCTCACCGAAGCTAGTGCATGGATCATTTTCGAATGGCTGATTCCTTTTGCATTTCCTAAAATGAATCATCAGCTCTATACATATTTTGCATTCATCTCTCGATTCCTACGGGCGTACGTCGTTGCTGGAATTATAGAAGCAACGTTGTCGTGATGGACAATTCATTGGTTGTCAACAAGGTTTCTGCCATTCTCGTCATTACTGTATTAAACACGATTTTTACATTGATTCCACTCTTTGCAACTTCGTTTGAATTCTACAAGCGCGTTATGGACATTTTCAATTCAATTGCCGGAGGACTCATGTTGGGAATATCAGTATTGGAAATGCTGGATAGTGATCAAAGGAGTATTGACAGTCGATCCAAAAACGAAGTGGCGGGTGCCATCTTTATCATCTCTTTTGTCTCTACATTTTTTATTCATTTTTATTTTTCAAACATTGAAAAAATGAAACAAGCCGAAGTCCAACTCGTCAAAGAAACACCAACACTTTATGCACGCATGGATTCATTCAAGACTCTATTTGCTCGAGCAAATAGAGTCCAAGAAGACGACGACGACGACGACGGAAATCGTGATGAAAAGATGCTTGTATCTTCTACCCATTCACTGCGTGTACTCTTTTCGTGGACACTGGCCATCTCCATTGAATCATTCTTTTCGTGTATTGTACTCGCGTCCCAGACAAAACCACGTCTCGTCTGGATATTATTTACCTCGATTGTGTCTGGTGATTGGGCAGAATGTATGATTCTAGGACAAAAGATTCATAATTATTTCCAGTATAGTTCACTTTTTTACCAGTTTCTCATCGTGGCTCTCATGCAATTTATCAATATTGCCGGGTTTGCCATTGGAATTATGGCAGACATGCTTACTCCATGGGTTCAAGATTACATTTCAACAATCTTGTTTGCTGCTCTCTCGGGAGTATTTCTCTACATGTCGATGATTGACATGATTATGAAGGAATTATACACAGACCTGAAATTGACAAGGAGGCGTTTCTTTTTCAAGATATTCCTCATCTCTCTTGGAATTGCACTTTCCATTGTTATCAATGTGTTTTTTATAGATTAAAATTAAAAGGTGTCGGCATATTTTGTGTGTTTGTTTTTCTTCTCAAACCACCAAATGGACAAGTACGTCGAATGGTGCAAGCTACCCGAGAGTGAGAGATACATTGATGACACATTCATGTATGATATTTGGCGCGCGGAATGGAATCATTTAGGCATGACAAGGGAGATGCAAGAATACAATGCTTTTTACAAGAAACATGAAGATCTCGTAAAAAGTCTTCCTGTCAAGCTACTCGAAGAATCAAGAAAGTTCTCCATCGCCGACCTTGGTTATTCAGTTGAGAGAAAAGATTGGTTGGGCAATGATCTTGTGGATATCAGACCGCTTTCAATTCCCAACATAACACACGGAGTCGTGTGTCTTGTGATTGGATACAAGAATGACGAGTTTGTAGGCTATCGATTTCGTTCTTCTGCACTCTCTTGGCCTGAATTTCAAAAAGCCATCAAATCTGTAGAACGAGCAATCGCAAAGCAACATTCTTCAGAAGAGTTGGTGGTTGATCTGACACAATCGTCTTCTTCTTCGTCTTCTGTTGAAGAGATTGAGATTGATCGCCAACATTCTGCCCAAGAAGCGTTGCTCTGCGTTGTTTGTACTGAAAACAGAGCCGACACTCGTGTCGAGCCATGCGGACATTCTACTGTGTGCAAGAGTTGTTCACTCAAATTGGAATCGACTCCCAACAAGGATCTTTGTATTTATTGTCGTACACCAATTTCTGCCGTATGGGAAAATTAAAAATGGAGTGTGTTTTTTTTTATTTCTTGTGCATACAGTCATAGGAACAAAAATGAGGTGTATAGAATGGAGTCGAAAAGAGAGAATACGTGCTTGAACTTGTGATAGAATGCATTTGACATGATTTGCACCATCTCTTGACACAATCGTTACGAGCGCATTTTATTGTTTCTGTGATAATCTTGTGAAGAGAGTTGCAGAAAGGGCATGCATTTGGATTGGGCGATTTGATACATTCTAGACACACGATGAGCCCACAAGAATCTAATTTTTGATAGAGATTTGTACTGGATTCGCATTTAAAACACTTGAGAGAAGGTTTGTCTTTATTCTCCTTGACTTTTCTATCGATTTGCTCATCGATCAAGTTCATAGAAGAAAAAAAAAAGGAAAAAATGGCAATCCTTATACCTAGAGATTTAAAAATAACTGAAATAGTGTTTATTTCAAATCAGAAATGTACACATGTCAAAAAATAACCGCCACTTGTCATTCGTGTCATTTTGGCACTTTTTTTGTGTCTGACTCGAGTTTTAAACTCTTTCTACTTTTAAAAGAAACCCATTCTTCTCATCGCCTCACCGCCTTATCAAATGTCTACCATTTCTATTGAAATATTCGAACGATTGACTCGACCTCACCAAGTATGAAAAAACATTTTTTTTTCTTTCATTCTAAACGTTTGCTCGCCTTCCTAGACACTACCAGGCAAGAAGATCTATGTATGGAATGTGAGCATCGCCGATGGTCCAGCTCAAGTCGTTGGAATTGGACAACTGACTGCTATGGGCTTTACAAAGCAGTTTGTTATGAGCATCACAAACGAGTTTGCTCAAAACAACACGGTATGGTTTTTTGTTTTTTTGGGTTGTCGATGATTGTTTTTTTTTGTAGAAAGTCTTTTCCGCTACATCCAATGATTATAAAGGTCCAGCCATGGCACTTGCCTCCTCTGCCGCCTCCGTTGCACGTGTCGATGAAACTCAATCATCGAAACTATCTGTTTCCTCTCAGCCACTCCCTGTCGAGCCTCTTTCCGCTCCGCCTCTTGAGACCGCCGAAGAAGCTCCTCCCAAAGTCATCGCTGAAGAAGCTCCCCCCAAAGTCATCGTTGAAGAAGCTCCTCCCAAAGTCATCGTTGAAGAAGCTCCTCCCAAAGTCATCGTTGAAGAAGCTCCTCCCAAAGTCATCGTTGAAGAAGCTCCTCCCAAAGTCATCGTTGAAGAAGCTCCTCCCAAAGTCATCGTCGAAGAAGTTCCTCCTACACCATCAACGCTTCCTCCTACACCATCAACGCTTCCTCTGATTGAGAAGAAAAAGAAGAGTATTGAAGATCTTTTATCTGATGGTGTCGACATTCTCGAAATCGCCCTTTACGAAGAATCAGACTTTGAAGAACCAAAAACACCGGTCATGAGCGAACTCGAGTTAAAACGTCAAAAGAAAAAGGAATTGCTGGCCAAAGCACAAGAAGAAAAACTTGCTATCAAGTCTGTTTCAATTCCTCCTCCTCCTCAGCCCCCTTCTTTGCCTATTGTTTTAGAAGAAAAGGAAGATCCAATGGCGATAGAGATTAAATCGTTAAAGCGCAAACTCGACCTCTCTAGCCAAGATTGTGCACAACACTGTCAAAAACTTCAAAAAATGCAACAAGATCTCGAGGCAAAAGACGCTCAAGTAGCTTCTCTCAAGGAAAGTCTTAATCTGCAACAAGAACAGATGATGAAAATAGAGAGCGACTATCAAAAACGTACCGGAGAGTTTAACGCTGTCAATGGAAAACTTGCCAAGACCAAGGGTGAGTTCACAGAGGCACTCAAAGATCTCGATAGAAAGCGCAAAGAACTTGAAAACACTCGACACAAAAACGAGAGTTACATTGCCACTCTCAACGAACGTGACGCCACCATTCAAGAATTGGAGCGTCAAAACAAGCGCATCAATGGCGAAGTGACTCACTACATGTCTATTATCCAAAAAGTTCCTGGAGAAACCATGAACGTTCTCGGTGACTTTCAGAATGTCATTGCTCGAGTCAGAGACATGACTGTTCAAAGTGTGCTTGCTTCATTTGCTTCCTTGTCAGATGCAGGAGCCAGTGGTTATGAACAAGTTCGCCAAGCTCTTCCTCCTACCATGCAATCTCAGTTTCCATCTTTGAATTTCGTCGGCGGCGAAGTGACGGGAGAAGTGAATAATCTCGAACAACCATTTTTACAAAATTAAAGTTTATTCTTGTATAAAGTTGGCGCACACTAAAAAAAAGATAAGAAAGGTCTCAACATTATGGATTGTTTCATTCCATTTGCTGGTGCTTGGGGGAGATGGAAAAAGGCCAAGGCCGAAATTGACAAACGTACAAGACTTGAAGTGTGTATCAAGAGTGTAGAACGTCAAGAAGAAATCTATACTCAATTCGTTCAAGACATTTCAAAAAAGTTAGAGACGACACAGCGCACACTTAAACAAAAATTGGCAAGCACTCCAGATCGCACAAGTATTCGAAACGAGCTCAAGTTATTGCTCAAGGCAAAAATGCGATCTGAAAACGAAAAGACTCGTTATTGTACCATACTGGAGAAACTATCTGATACCAAGGCAAATGCAGAAACCATGCTACGAAATGTAATGCTCATGGAGAGTCTGCGAGAAACAGGCGATGTCATGAATGGTGTCAATGTCAATGTGGAAGATATGGACAAGACCATGGCAGACATTGAAGAGTTTCAACAAAAGGTCAATGACATTGACGGAGTCGTCGAATCTCTGGCCAAGTCACTTGAAACATCGACTCCATCAGATGACACCAATCAACAATTGGAAGATGAACTGGAAGCACTTGTCAAAGGAATGGACCAATTACCCGTTTCCCCAAAGATAGCACCTGTTCCACCAATAGACAAGAATGGCGGCGGTGGAACCGGTGTTGTAGAGAAAAAGGCAAAGACAAACTCGCCTCCTCATCAATTGGCAATGAAGAACGAATAAAGATAGACCCTTTCTCATTTTTAATACTCTTTACACAAACAAAAAAAAAGAGAATGGATGTATCTGCCTTGTTGTGGCAACACTATTTTTCCATCACGCTGCGTGAATTGAATCTCTATGATTCAGAATTGATCATGTTTGATCCTCCCCATTTGAGGAGTGTATTCTCTAAAAAGGAATGGAAAGATGTCAAGCGTAGCAGAGAGACTCTTCATTGTTTTCTTTTGATGGTGGCATCTCAAGCCAAAGATATACGTCGGGAAATGTGGTGGTTCCATATGTCTGAAAGATTAAAGTGTTTAATCTTTCTCGACTCGTGGCTCTACAAAGAGAAACTAGATGAACACGAAAAAAAAGAATTGAGCCAACACTCGAAAACTGAAAAAGTGCCTCTCTTTGTTCCCTTTATCTCATTGATTCTCTCACACATGTCACCTCTCAAGACAATGCTAGAAGCAGATGCAACGGCACCAGGACAACAAAATCCATTATTGGCTCGATATGAACAAGCTTTTAATGCAGCACGTGATGACGATACGAGGTCTTTGGATGGAATGTCAAAATACTACAAACTACAAGACTAGTTCAAATATTCCTTCTTGCCGGCCTTCATAAAGTTCTTCTTGTTTTAATTCATTGTTTTCACGCACCGCCAATCTATTCTTTAAAAAGAATAAATCCATTTCATAGTCGACTTGCACGAGCTGTTTCATTTCTTCAATGTAACGAATCGCGTCGACCTTGTTGCGTACATATATTTTTCTTTGAAATTGTCCATCTCTGTTGGAGATGTGAATACGATACGAGTTTCCGCGTTCAGGGAGTTCAATAGTCTTGGTGACGATGCCACTGTTGTCAACAAACAACGCACGACCTGATCCCATTTCAATCCATCGATTTCTTTGACAACCCTCCCAACTATCTCCCACTTCTTTCATTCTCTTTCCCTTTTCTTTCCACGCCCCCTGTTTTTTTCGAGAGAATACGAAAAAAAAGACTAACAATGATTCTAAAATTAAATCGTTTGTAAAAAAATATATACAATCGATTATCGATGAGCACGCCACTTATTGAAGACAATGTGGTATCCAAAATAGATTTGATGCTTTGCGAAATTTTGTGTGTATACACTCGTACAGCAAATAATAGTCATTACCTAGATAACGTGTTACCATGCTCTGCCTTTGGTATTTTTTACCAGTGGTCGACATTAAAGACTACTCAAAGATTACAGAATATCGACATTGTTTGGGTCTTGAAAAGGCTTGAAGAGTTTCTATCAAAAATCAAATCTCTCATCCGTGTCCTAGTTGATGTCGGCGACCTTTCCCGAAAAGACTCTGAATGGATACGATCGGCACAATATTCAATCACGGTCATTGTAAAACGCCTCAAATACGAACTTTCTCCCTTGGACCCTTTTTTGTTTGCCGACTATGACGAGCTGAGAAAGGTTCACGCGCGTGCATTCAAATTGAGAGTGATTGGTAAAATCGTCAGACTCGTTCGATTAACCAGAAATGTAACAAAATGTGTGTTTGGATGTATTATACAAGTCTTGGCTTCAAGTGGCAAGATCCATGATCCTCAACTAAAATCTATTATTGCCTATGCAAAAGACAAGAGCACGCTACTGAGGATAAAAGTGTATAAATCCGGAAACGTCAAAAAAACGCGTGAGTCGTGGTTCTTGGATGTAATTGATCCTTTATAAAGTTTATTGTTGTAATTTGAAGAGTTTTGTTTCCATCAGTGTCAAAGGTATATGTGACAGACAAGCCCTAGCGATGATCCAAAAACACAAGATTCTTCTTTTATATAATGACAACCAATACTAGACACGGTTATGAAAAAGAGTCCTTCTTCTTCTTTGTTGTTGTTGTTGTTGACCGTGATATGAAATATCTCTTATTTTTCTTGGCATCGCTGCTTGTGTTTCAATCGTCGAGAGCTTCTGTAGAAATCACGATAGATGGTGAGAATAGTACCATCTTTGCAGACCTCAACGGAGCAATGGTATTGCGCGGAATCGTAAATACCGCAGATCCAACCGTGCTCGTCGATGACTATTCAATTTTGGCGAGTGATCTTATCACTGCCTTTGCTCCCGACATTCCGTCTACTCGTGTGTTTAAGACTGGAATCAACACGGGTGCTCTTTCTTTCCATCAAGTCGCTCAACATTCTACCTATCAAATCTATAGTGCCGAGACAGACTTTAAACTCATCTCTTGGCATACGGGAAGAGCTGCACTGGTAGCATCAAATGTGGCGTCGCGATCACGTGCCATGAATGGCAAACCATATCGATTATTGGCCGCGCTCACTGCTGCTCAACTTTCTCATCAAGTTATTTTCGAAGACATTTATGATGGAGATGCGGCCGAAAGAGCGACCTATACAACCAGTGCATACTTTACACTTCTCAATGGTGCTGTCGATTCCAACGTTTTGTCGCTCGTCATTCGACATCTCTACAATGCAAGTCCCTCTGTAGTTCAACAAGTGGCGTCAGATTACAAGACCAATCTTTTTGGTACAACTCTTGTGTTGACCTTGACCTTGTCGCCCGAACACGTGCTCTTGGTATCTAAACAATCGGGTCTTACCTGTGCGAATCTTGCAAACTCTTTTACCACTGCTGCAACTTTTTCATGCAGTGATGCATAAAATCTTTTTAATTTTAACACACAATGTCATTTTTTTTGTTGTTTCCTGTTTATGGACAGTCCAAAAAACATTATCGGCAACCTGTTGATAAATATAGCTTATGGCAGGTTTCACCTGTCAAAAGAAATTTACAATCGACTGCCTCATCTCCAAACTTTGCATCAGGATGGTTTGAGAGTTCGTATGGATCCACAATTGATCAGCCTCTTCAAAAGCGAGCGAAGCATGTTTGGCAAAGATTTGAGAGTGGCGCAAATCTCTACATCCTCTTCTCAAAGTGACTATCCAATACCATTTAACGAATGGTTTCAAGTCGAATACACAGAGTATGACGGAAAAGAAGGCATTCGAATCAACCCTGTCGATCCACGGATGAAACTTGTCTCTCAAATCGTCACTTCTCCGGAAAAGAGCGACTCTCAAAAAGTGGAGGCGATATCTATTGTTTGCAATCTTGTCGTACCGACTTTTAAAGTCGAATACGTTGACTATGCATAAAATCTTTTTAATTTTAACACACAATGTCATTTTTGAAATTTTTTCTTGTATAAAAAAGGCACTTGTATGTATTGAGGAGGAAACACAAACATACATTTTGTTTTTTTTGCGTATGTTTTAAAAAGAGGAATGGAATCATGGGAACCATCGTCTCCAAACAGCGATGTTCAATTTGTCCCTGGTTCTCCTACACGAGAAGACTCGGTAGAACAACAAGAAGAAAAACAAGAACCCTTCTTTTATGACATTGAAAAGGATGAAGCACCACAACTTCTTGAAATCGATTCATCGATTATCGAATTTGCACACAGCCAAGAATGGCTCTTTTGGCTTGATCTAATCTTTCCTCGGCCTTCTTCCACTCGCTTCAACATTCTTCTTTCTCAATCAGACGTGGCGCGTCTTCTTTCTCAATTTGAAGCAGTGCCTTCCCGAATTCCAGAAAAAGACTATCATCCATGTCTACTATGGAAAAAAAGAGATGATCAATTCTATGTGGGATCTGAAAAGAAGCGCTTTCGCATACGTCGTCTTATATTTGAGTATTGCTATCGAGACACGGAGACGAGTGGTCGTTTAATGTCTACTGTCAAACAAGAGTGTGGAAAGGAGGGCATCTGTATCCAACCACATCACCTCGTTGCACACCAGTCTAAAGATAGAGAGAGCGTCAAAACGAAAGCACCGCCACCACCATGCCCAAGCAGACCAAGGCAAGCAAAAAGAAAAACGCCGTGATTCCACTCTATTCTTGTTCAACAGACAAGATTGAGCTTGCAAGAAAGATGGCAAAAGAGCTTATCGTGGAATGCGAAAATGCAACGGGTCAAAAGATGCCAAAACCGCCACTCAAGCTAAATGCCTACAATTTGCCCTACTCGAGTATCAATGTACGTGATGTAAAACCAACACTGTTTATTCGCAATGTAGTGGCCACATGGAACATGGGATTTGCAGTCAACCTCAAAAAGATTGCCTACCTCATTCGAAGAGAATTACCCGCCAAATTTAACCCAACTCGATTTGCAGCCATGCGCGTGACCATTGGAAATCCTCCCACTGTGGTACTCATGTTTTCCAATGGCAACGTAGTTCATACAGGTGGCCGAACAGAGTGGCACACTCGTTCAGAAGCATGGCGATTTTGTCAAACACTGGTTCGAATTGGAATTCCTGCTCGAGTGCACGACTTTCGTATTCGCAACATTGTCTCTTCTTTTCACTTTGGACATCCAGTAAATTGTTTTGAACTCAAGGAAAAACTTGGTATCAGAGCTACATTCAAACCACGAGAAATCCAATGTTGCTTTATTCGACATCCAGAACGTGACAAGGAAGTCGAGCTTGTGTTCCTCACCGGAGGAACTGTGATCACCGGTGTCAAGACACGCGAACAAATTGAAAACGCCTTTAAAGAAGTTTATGAATTGGGTGAAAGCGTAGGACACAATTATGGAGAGGACAGCAAGAGTGGCTATCGATTCTCTCGACAACGTGAGATGAGTTCTCGTGAAAAGTTAAAAGGTGTCAATAAACGAATCGAGAAAATGAAAGTAGCTCGTGCCATTGGACAAACTGGACGAGCTGTCTCTACATCTCTTGCTGCCAAACTTGCTGCCAAGGACAAGAGTGCTGTACCATTTATCAGTTTTCTCGATACTCGTATTCAAATTGCGGGACAGACTTCTTTTTCCATGAGCAGAAATTTATTACAATAATAAAAAGATGCGCCTTTTCCCTATGGAATTACTTCTGACACCCTTGAAGAAAACGTTCCGTGCCCAGGATAGATTCCAACATTGAGGACTGCTTGTTTCCATTCAGATCTAGTCGAAAACCATTCTCCAGTCACGCGTTCTTGGTATCCCATCATTCGTCGACAAATGAAAAAGCAGAGCAACAATGCAATGGCAATACAGAGAATGATAATTAGAATGTATCCAAATCCAAGCCCAGAGCTTGTGTCGCTACTCTCGTCGTCATCTTGGCAATAAACACATTCAATAAAAGAAATGGCAAACAATAACAAGATTTGTTTCATGTTTTGCAAAGAAAAAAAAAGAGAAATGACAATGACTTTAAATTTATTCCTTTTTATCAAGTTCTTTAAAGTAGGCCTCGACCATCGAATCCAGTACGTTTTGATTCTCCAGTGCTTCCTTGCCAATGTAGGGAGCGACGTTTCTCTCCAATTCGACAATTGCAAGACGAAGTTCATCTGGGGCATCTGACGTAATCATGTAACGAGAAAGACCAGATCGTGCGACTGCAAGAGACCAAGCAGCATAACCACGTACGCGAGATTCTCCCCATCCTTCTGGAGTGCCCTCCCACACAAAACCACGAACATTGTCAATCTTGTCGGCGATTTTGATCAACAGTGCACCTTTTGTCATGATCTTGGCATGAGCGATTTGAGCACGTTTACGTTCTACTATGGACAGAGACTTGTCATCGGTGACTTCAAGTACCATCGATGCAACTCTTTCATCGAATCTTTCTGTGATATTCTTTACAGAACTGGATGTGTCTTCAATCACGTCGTGTAGAATGGCAGCAATAATCACTTCTTCATCCTTGACGGCACAAGTGTCTTGCAGAATCAATGCAACACGCAGAGGATGGATAATGTAGGGAAGCCCGGTGCTCTTTCTCGTCTGTTTACCGTGTGCTTGTGTAGCAAACGCGGTAGCTTTTAAAATTTTACTAGACATGACAGATGAATCCGAAAATGTCAAGTCTCTAAAAATAAAAAAGGTGTCAGAGCATTGTTTTTTTCTTCATCCAAATATAGAATGTCAGACGACAGCATTCTCAAGGATGGAGATTGGGTAGTCATGGATATGCAAGAAAAAGGTGTCATCGCTACGCTTGAAGAAATCAACTTGCCAAAGCGGATTCCTTTGAAAATGACTCAAAGTGTATTTTGTGGCGACAAGGACGTCGAATTAGTAATGTCACAAACGAATGCCACTGAAGAAAAAGCTAGAGAGGCCCTGACCATTAAACGTGGTGATGTGGTCGAAGCCATTATGTACATCCAGGACAAGGAGGTTGAACGTCATTATGTTCAAGACGATGTCGTCCACATGATTGACAAAATTGAATCGCTAAAGCCCCTTTCTATCATAGTGGATGCAAAAGGAAGATTTGACAATCCCGTTTACTCAAACAAGAAGGATATCGAACGAGTAATTTCACAAACGAATGCCACTGAAGAAAAAGCTAGAGAGGCGTTGGACATACAGAGCGGAGACCCATTCAAAGCCATTATGTACCTAATGGACAGAGAGGTCGAAGATTCTTATATTCGAAGAAAAGACGAAACGAATTATGTTCAAAAGAAGACAGGATGCACTCGGAACAAAGCCAAACAAGTCCTACGCAAAGCCAAGGGAGATGTGACTCTTGCCATCTCCTCTTTGATGAATGAATAAAACTTTCTCACTTTTTTTTATTCAGAGTCAACGTCACTTGGACAAGTTGAAGAAGATGATTCATCGTCGTCGTCGTTGTCGGAATTAATAAAAACATTGTTACAATTGGCCATGTGATATTTAGCTCTTTTGCATTCGTTACATTCATTTTCCTCGGTTGGTGCTTTTCGTTTTTTCGTATTTGCAAGTTCTATTCTTGTCTTGTGACCAATGTCAATATGAGATGATCCATAAGGTTGTTCCAGACGCTTCCAAAGTGCGTCTTTGACTGGGATTCCAGTAAAGACGGTCGTTTGGATGATTAATTTTGCAACAGAAAGTTTCTTGTAGAAAAGTTTTTTCTTGAAATAGATAAACAACCTTCTCCATCTTCCTGCAACAAGTCTATACATCCACACCACATGGGAATTGGTGGCATCATAACAAAGAGAGCGAATGTTTACAAGATACAAAACGCGCTTCCATATGCGTTGGGAACGGGACAATTTTGTTGTAAATCCATTAGAAACTATATTAGAATCCATGTCTAAGTCTTCTTCATGTTGAAAATGTGTCACATCCATTCCCTTTGGAAAGAGGACCAACCCAAGAAAATTGAGCTTTGAATTATAGGTATTGAAGCGACAATTGCCATATTCATCAACGCGAAACGACTTTACATTGTCAATAATATTTTTTGCCGCAGCCAATATCAGATTGGTAAAATCGCATCGAAATGACACGATCGCATCCTTGTCGCTACTTTTCAAGACACATCCATAATAATTGCGTTGCTCCACCGATATATTGCGAGGATACATGTCGAGAGCCGTTTTAAACAATTCCCATTCCCATCCGTGTCTCGGGACATCAAATATTGTTGGATTATCATTGCGACCCATTGCTTTGATAACAAACTTTGTTATCATTTCTTTAAATTGCGTGTCATTCATTTTTTTTTCGCGTGAGTTTGAAGAATTTTCTAAAATTAAATAAAAAGTACAAAAATGCAAGATCCTTTTAGAGATTGTCCTCGACTACCATTCGACATATGGGCCAAGATACTCAACTATCTCATTCCTCATGAAGAGTGGGTATGGAACGATGACGCAGAAAAAAGAGACAAACAAATTTGCCAGGAACGGGACGACACCTCATTGCCATTTAACGAATTTTTAAATCAGAACCAAAAGAAACGAAACACGTGGTATGAAAAATGGGGATACAGAAGATCGTTTGTTCATTACGTACCCGACAAATTCGGATTTTCCGGAAGAGGCGTGGATCACAATATCGTGAGAAGGTTTATTTTGTTTGCAATGTACCTCTATCGAGAATATGGAGAGCCTATGATGGACGACCGATATAATTGGATATGGGACCAAGCATGCTCATTGATTTCTACAGAAACTCATAGTCGACGAGTGATAGATGATAAAAGAGATTTTATTATCAGCAAGAAAATGCTAGTTGACATCCTAACAAACAAATGCAATTCATATTGTCGCGGATGTACATTTCCTACTGGTTCTTATGATCGATTATACACAAAACTGGAACTCGAAAAAAAGGAACCGCGTCCTCTATGCGACTTTTGTACTGCCAAGTCCATTCCAAAAGTGGATGTCAAACATCTGTACAAGTATGGTTTGTTTGTACGAGATTTGGAAGGAGTACCTCGATTCGGAGACAGAAATCGATTTTTCTATCTACCCCATATACTGGAACGATCTAAAAAGACTGGAAAAAGAAAGAGAGATGACGCTAATTGACAGTCAGATACATTTCTAAAATTAAACAAGACCGCAGAAAAATAAAAGAGAGACAATGTCGAATCGTGTTCAATGGATTGCCACGTGGTTTGACAGTTGTGGAAAAACGCTATAACGCCGGTTGTCTTGCAGAGTCATACCAAGAAGCAATAAACATTCTAGACAATCAACGCATTGGATTTGATGCTCAAAAATCTATTGTTACAAGCGACTCTACTCAACCTGTGATCTCTTGGCAGTACAAGGGACAGATGCACATGCATGCTCATAACAAACAAGACGCGCTACTTCTCTACCGTGGAATATATCCCGATGCAACTCTCGACGACATTACACAGGAGCAGCGCTCAAAACTGTGACGTTTTTTTATTTCATTTTGCTAGAAAAGTAGATGCATTCTTCTTGTCCATAAATGTTTCTCCAGTCTCTGATTCTTGCAACTCAAAATCGAGTTCTGCCGCGAGCTTCTTTCTTTGTGTCTCTTCCATTGTAATGATTTCACGAAAGACGCGGCTGAGTAAGTAACCTTGTTGATCCTCTCGATAGAGCGGGCTCTCTGGAAACACTTGATTCCAGATTCGCTCGAAGCGAGGATTTCCAGAGAGAGCAAAAGCACAGAGAAATGCCTTTTCCGTAGAAGGGATGGGTTGTGCTCGACAAGGTCCACGAGTCATGAGAATGGCAAAGATTTGCTCGACCACGCGATCAAAATCTTTCAATCCTTTTGCCTTGGCAATGATCATTAATCTCTTGGTGCTTTTGACGATTTCATTGACCACAAACCTACAATTTTCAGTTTGCTGTGGGGTAAGGGTGTCAAAGGAAGCGGCGACGCTTGGGACGTGAGTGCACTTGTCTGGATAGAAACTTTCGCGGCATTCGTCACACACCTTATCGAGAATGACGTCCATTTCTTGATCTCCTTTTGACAATTTGACAAACGAACGAATGACATCAAATGCGTCTGATGTGGCGCTTTCGTCAAGTCTGTCTCGCAGCAACTTGATTTGAATGTTGTGCAAGATCTTGGGAAATGTCAATTCCGGATCTTGTTGTGAATTCAACGGACCATCGACGGTAAGACCGACCTTTTCTGTCAACTCTTTGTAAAGAGTTGCAAAGCCATCTGGATTGGTCAATTCATTGACTGTGGTGTATTTGACATCTTTGAGGATGAGTGGAATGACGTAAGAAGCCACTGCATTCATGAGTTCATCGTCCAATTGCTTCATACAATAGCGTCGAAAGACGGAAATGGGATCCATCTCTCCTTTGACGTCGTTAAGGAGTGCAAAGCTTGCAAGCTTGGTGATCTCGAGGTAGTTTTTGAGAATCGTCGGACCTTCCCATTTTTTGGTAACGACAATCATGTAGAGCATGTGCAATACATAAGCAGCTGCATATTCTGCTTCCGAGTCCTTTTGAGGTGTAAATGAATAGATGAGATTGTCAACCACCATTTGATTGTTGGTATAATCTTGGTCGGAAGCAAAATCCTCTTTTTTTCCAAGAGCCCGAGTTCGCAATACATAGAGGTCGTCAATCTTGAACTTTTGTTCGGGTACAGAAGGTTGGTCCTGTTGTTTGTCTTTTAATGGAGCATCAACGATGACTGCTTCGATTCCCAGCTTTTTGAGCTCTTCAGAAAGTTCTATTGGTTGAATATCAAGCGTAGTTGGTTCAGTCATTACAGAGGAAAAAAACAGAGGTTCTTTTTAAAAAATGTCTAGTCCTTTAAATATAAATCCTAGACATTTTTTGGAATTTCTGCTTGTCGCACCTTAAAAACCATGGAAAAGTTGGTTATGTTTACTTGGGTTACTGATAAAGAAAGGTGCATGGCTTGCTTATCAGACATTGATGTACCCATTGACAAATGGAAATACACAGCGGGCCAAAAAAGTTTTTGGACTTGGCTACCTTCAAGAAGCGATCCTATGATTTGCTACAGACTGGTATTTGTCTCGGACGAAGTTAGTAAAACGGATGGAGATGCATCGACTGACTCTGCTGTGACATTTAATCCAGACCCTCTTTCAAAATTGTATTCTATCAGCAAGTATGATCCGACAAGAGCGTCGCGGACATACAGAAGATGGGCTCTACTCGCGGCGGTCATTTTACTCTTGTTTCTTGCCGCATTTCTTTTGCTTACATTTCTTTTGAAGCAATGAATTTTGATTCCTATTTTTGATACTATAATTAAATCGAGGACTTTCTACACTTGATGGGGAGTAGAAAAGTGTCTTTTTGTTTGTTTGTCTGTTTCTCTTCTTTCTTTCTTCTCTACTAACCTTTTTGTTTGTGCACACTCTTCGTGGTGTTTCCGCAGAATGGCTCTTTTGCGACGAGACGGCTTTTATGAACCAGGCAGTCTACCATGAGATTGTCATCCCTCTGTTTGAGATGAGAAATGCGTGTCTCATTTGCATTTCGTCTCCGCTGGGCCAGTTTAACTTTTACAGTGCCTTGATTGCTCTAAGGGATCCGCGCACGGGACTATCTATTATCGACTCTTACCATCTCAAGTTGGTATGCGACCGGTGTATGAAGAAGGAGCATCCCGAGTATTGTACTCACGAGCGTGACAAGATTCCTCCATGGAAGTCTTCCGACAAGTTGGATATCGTCAAGTTGATTATGGAGGTATGTCGTCTTTTTTTTTTCATTTCTAGAATTGTATACAAAGACAGAGGGAAAGAAAAAAGGATTGAATGCAATGATTCGTCCATGCAAAGAGTGTCTGGATACACCAGAAAAGTGTATTCATATAGAACCCGGCACTTTACCACCGCGGTGGAAGACACATGATAAAAAACAAGATTGTGGAACAGATTCTGGGACAGATTCTGGGACTAGAAGAGACAAGACCGTGTGAAAAATGTCTCTCCAATCCTTCTCTGTGCTATCATTTCCCTACCTTTACATGGAATTTCCAACAGAACATGCCCGAAGTACTTCAACGCGAATCATTTGGTCTCATCACGGAGAGCACCAACTCTCTCATCATCAAGCGACACATTGACGCCATGAAAGAGCGACCCGAATACATGCCCAATCTCTCTATCAAGGCGCGTCAAGTTCTCATCACGTGTGATCCAAATGCAGGAGGACCAAATGAAATGGCGCTCGTGGCGACAGTGTGTCTCTATGGACAAATCATTGTGGTTGGAATGGACGCACAGCCAGTCAAGACGGCTGAAGATTCGATTTGGTTTTTCCAAGAATTTATGAGTGGACTCAGAAAGCATCCGTGGATTGATGGTGCATGGCTCATGTTTGCGGCAGAGACCAATACTGGTCACGAGTCTGGTCATCTCGTAACAGAACTAAAGAAAATGAAACGCGTCTATGCCATTCGGGAGAAAGAAGATGGCGAGTATGGCTGGAGAACAGACAACAAGGCCAAGGTTCATTATGCTTGGTCTGCACGAGCCAAGATGGCTTCAGATGCAGTGTTTCTTATGAAGGATCTCGTCTGTAAAAACCCGTGGGTTGAAAAGGAAGATGTTCGACGACAAAAGGTGGTGGAAAAATTCTATGATCAAATGAGTCGCTATCAAATTGTAGAGCTGGCACAACATTCAGCTGCCACTCCGGCACGTGTCACGACGTCTGGAAAAGTGAATCAAGAAGGACGCATTCAAGCAGGCAAAAATGACGATCTCTTTTTTACCTTTACCATGAATCTTGGACTATGGGAATACATTATCAATCGAAGCATACGCACACTACCTTATGAAACACTGTTTACATAAAAAAAAATACACATCTATTGTCGAAAATAAATTTTGACATTTTTGACACTCGATGTCGGGATCTCGATGGGTGGACCGGATAATTTTTCCAATGATGAATGTAGAGGTTTTAGACCATTTCCAATCCAAATGTTGAATAAAAATTTGACCCCTTTTTAAATGATTTTTTCATCCAAGTCTTTTAGAAAACTCGTCGAGTTTTCATTACCACTATGGGATCACCCCCCTCGAAGATGGCAATAAAAAAATAAAAAAGTCATTTTTAGAGCTTCCAGGTGCCTATCTAGAAAAAGCATTTATGTTTTAGGCATCAGCGTCTCATGGGCTATCCAGAAACATCATTTGTTTTGAAATCAGACAACTTTTTTTTTCGTCCATCGATGGCCATCGATCTTTGTCATGGGTTGTCTTTTTTCAAAAATTTCTTTGCCATTGTATAGTCCATGGTGTCCTCTATTCCAAATATAAAATATCTTCATGGGGTACTATACATTTATTTCGAGAAAATCGATGGGCAAGTTTCGACCTTTTTCACCCGGGCGGACGATTTCGGCAAATGTCGTTCTAGGGTCGTCCAGGGTCTAGGCGACGCTCGGTCAACATAAAAAAATAAAACCTTGTTCCAGTGGCGGCTAGACCCTGGACGACCCTAGAATGACATTTGCCGAAATCTTCCGCCCGGGTGAAAAAGGTCGAAAATTGCCCATCGATTTTCTCGAAATAAATGTATAGTACCCCATGAAGATATTTTATATTTGGGGTAGAGGTCATCATGGACTATACAATGGCAAATGAATTTTTGAAAAAGAGTGAGTCATAACGATGAACGATGGCCATCGATGGACGAAAAAAAAAGTTGTCTGATTGAAAAAAGGATGGTATTTCTGAATAGCCCGTGTGATGGTGATGCTCAAAACATAAATGCTTTTTTCAGAACGACTGTTGGAAGCGAAAAAAATGAATTTTAAAAAATCTTGTTGCCGTCTTCGAGGGGGGTGATCCCATAGTGGTAATGAAAACTCGACGAGTTTTCTAAAAGACTTGGATGAAAAAATCATTTAAAAAGGGGTCAATTTTTTATTCAACATTTGGATAGACAATGGTCTAAAACCTCTACATTCATCATTGGAAAAATTATCCGGTCCACCAATCGAGATCCCGACATCGAGTGTCAAAAATGTCAAACTATAATTTTAGCTTTTGTATACATGCAAATCACTGGGAATGGTATTTTAAGAGTCGTTTTTGGACTGTCTATGGTTTATTTCGTATCGAAAAATGAGTAGAGAGAAGAGTGTATGACTTGGTCATGGCGATGGCGTCGTCGTATGTAATGTAGCTTGCAGTATCGAGAAATGAATTAAAAAATCGAGTATCTCGAATCTTGTCTGCATCTTTTACGAGTTTTTTGTTTTCCTCGCCTCCTCCAGTGTAAAAACGACATGTCATTACATACAACTTAAACCCAGAGCCAGAAAAGAAAACGAGATGAAAGTGGAATTGATGTTTCTCGGCAGTGACAAAGTTGGCCAATTTGATAACAATGTAACCACTCGATTCTTCAATCAATGCTTCGTCTCCTCTTGCTTCAAGGTGTGTAATAATAGACAAGACCGACGAAGAAATGTTGGTGTGATAATTGAATGCAACCTTTTCCTTCATGTCATGCAATCCGTATAGTCCCTCCAATGTCTTTCTATCTTTGAATAGACAAGTCACAGGTCTATTCTTTTGAGTCGAATCGAAAATATCAAAAGGGTCTCCCGAGATAATCGATGCCACTGACAAGAGCTTTCCTTCGAGATAAAAGTCACGACTTGCTTCAAGGCTCTTTGAAAGATACTTGTCATCTCGGACGAGTTCGTGTCTTGCAATTCGTTCGAGTGATGTAATACCCGTTGCATTGGATGGAACACGTTTTCCCATCACCAGTTTCTGGTCTGTAGAGACGACTCCCGAGACAAACGGAATGACTGGCTCTTCGTCCAAGAGTTGTTGTTGTTGTTGTGCAACTTCCATCATCTCTTCTTGTGACACTGGTTTTAATTCTAATTCTAATTGCTTTTGTTGTTCTTGTTTCTTTTTTTGTTTTGCCCGTTCTTCCTCTTCCTCGAGAGCAATTTGGAGAGCCAATTTTTCTTCTTGGAGACGCAATCGTTCCGCCTTTTCTTTTTTCTCTTTTTCTTTTTGTTCTTTTGACTTGGCCTTTTCTGCGTCTCGTCGAAGTTGATCTGCTTTTTCTTCTTCTCGGCGAATTATTTCTAGCTCTTCCAACTTGCGTTGGAGTTCTTTCTCGTCTGTCGGGGCGGGCAACTTTTCAGGAGACAAATCTGAATAGAGTCTCTTTCCAGAAATGCCACTGCCTCGTATTTGGATGGAACGTCTAAGATATTCCTTGGTCGTGGGTCGATCATCTTCAACCAATGCATACTTTTCTTGAAAGAGAAAAGAAAGAACATGCATCAAGACATAGTCTCTAAACATGCGTGCAGTCGTTTGGTCTTCTCCTGCGCTCCACGACTTTTCAAAAAGCGACGACCAAAGATAAGAAAGGTCGTCAGAGGAAATGAAATCTTGCATTTTTTGGTGCATGTCTGCCACCTCTGGAATGGCGTCGACAAGTTGTTGGATTCTAGGATAGATTACAAAATCTTCCAGACTGTACGCCTTGACAATACGAATAAAGTCTGCCATCTTTTCTTGCTTTTTGACACGACTTGGTGAATTAAAATAGAAATTTAGATCTTGCGCCATTCGTGCCAAAAACTTTCTATCGGATTCAGAAAGAGATCCTTGTGCCATAAACTTGAAAACAGAATTGTATTCTGCGCCCACCACGTCGAGGAAAAAAGGCAAGAGACCAAAAACGTAATAAGCAAGGTTAATGATGAGAGACGTTCGAATTCCATAAAATTCTGTTTCGTTGGTAACGGACGAGAGAATGGAAAAAATAGAGAGAAACGAAACACCCTTTTCACTACTATTGAATGGATTTCTAGGCATTTCTGTGCTCGAGTCGTATGTAGGCCACAAGTATTTGTCATTGTCTGGCAGAGGTTGCCAAATGCAAAAACGGACCATCTTGTGTGCCTGTTTCAAGAGTTCATTGAGAGAGACCGTTTTGATGTTCATTCCTCTGGCAATTTCCTGCGGGCCATTGGAAGGTGCATAATCCGAAAACTTGTCGTGTGTCACAACATATTCGAGTATTTTCATCCATGGCCAGACAGCCTTGACACATTCACTGATGGCTTCTGGTGTTGCATTTTCAGGAGGACCAGTGTATGCGATTTTCTCTTCTTCTGTATCTTGAGACATGGCAACCAAAAACAGTAATGTGAATAGAGTAAATAAAAAAGATAAAATATAAGACAGAAATGGGAAAAAACGCTCTTCTTTTTGTATTTTTGAATTGTTTCAAGTTTAGAAAAATACTCTCATTCCAGACACCAAAATGTCTATCAACCACTACTCTGACAGCAATGTATTGAAACAAGAAGAAGACGGACGAGAGCGACTTGAACAAGACATTCTAGAAATTGATCGATTGCTAAACAAGAGTCGAATGTTTATAGAGAGACAAGTAGATGCAGAGCAACTCTTGGAAAAGTTGAGACCATTCATTCAAGTAGAACTGTGTCGATTTGTCAAGATGATGGTTAAAAATCCTCATCAAAAGATTGATGAAATCATTCAACACGACAATATCAAGAAAGAAAATCCGCACTCCAACTTTGTTATTTCAGAAAAGACCACCGGCGCAGATTTGATAGATATCAAGACAGGAGCAGCCATGGAAATCAAAGTGAGCACCATCAAGACCAGCTCGAAGCACCCAAAATGTAATTTCAGTTGGAATATTCCAGTTGCAAACACAAAAGAAGAGGCTCGAAAAGCACTCGTCGAATCAGTGGCCCGAAAGACACAAGATGGAATGGCTCGCTTTGTCATCAACGATGGAAAAGGAGTGCATATCAAGTCGTACAACTTTTCCTCTCTATTTTTGCAACAATACTTTTCTCATTGTCCCATCAGCGACAAGAGCACCAAGATCAACCTCGGTTGTGAACAGTGTCCTTCTTGTAAATCTTTTCATCGTTTGGATACACTCGAGGAAATGGCAAGTAGAAAGTCAATCACTGAAAAAGAATGGGAATTGTTTATGTCGAAAAGAGTTGCTTCCAATTGTTGTAATCGCCAGAAATAAAAAGAGTCTTTTTACGTGAGACACGAAGAATCGATTTGCAAATAAAATGCAGGCTTTCCGTCGACATCAATTTGCTCAGATATAGATTTGTTTCTAAATATTAATCCAGTTGGGTGGGTAGTGCCACCAATCTTTGCGAAATTTTCAAGAAACTTGATCGTCGAGAATTCCAATTTGCCATAGTCTGTTAATTTAGTATCCATTGTAATAGGAGAGTCAACAACTGGGACAAGTTTAACGTGTACACATCCGCGATCGAACGCGTGGTCAAACCGGACACATTGCCCCTTCTTGACGTACAGTTTTGAGATGATCTCGTGTGCCAGTGGTGCAAAGTCAATAGTAGTATTCTCTATGACACGCGTTTCCGTACCCGCCACGAGAAACTTGTTCATATCTCAACTCGATTAGTAGATGTTTTTAAAAAAGTGACGTTGTTTTTAATTTTAAAAAATAAAAAGGTATGATCCGCCTAGATAAAAGGAGCTCCTACTGCAGGCACCAATTTGGCGACCAACGTTCTAAACATCTCTAAACGTTTATCCATTGGCAGGTTGTCGAATTCTTCCTTTTCTACGACGTCTAGAGCTTCTTGCACTCTTTTCAGCGTGTCTTCCAGCTTGGCAAGATCAGATTCCTTGAATCCTTGGTATCTGAAAGCATCATCGTATTCGCGTTTACGCTTGTTGTTGATTTTAGGAGGCGGCTTGTTCCCCAAAATCTCTTTGGCCTTTTTAGCCAATTCTTCCGCCTCGACTTTGGTTTTTGGAATGAGATCGACGATTTCACTTTTCACGACCGAAAATGAAGCAAATAAGAGAGACGATACCATGGCCTTGTTGGAATGGTCTAGGAGCTTTTTGACACCTTCCGCAGTAAGACATTGATAAGGTCTAAAATATAGTTGACCATCGTTTGTGACGGAGACGGGCATGAGAAGCGTGGCTAAATCTTTGATTCCTTGTCTATCCATTTCTGTTTTTTTTTTCGTTGGGGGAGAGGAAAAAGTGACAAAAGTCAAAAGTGACGTTGCTTTTAATTTTAAAGCGATGCAACAGGAACACCACATTGAGCAATATACTCGCCATAGAGTGACTCGACAAAGATGTTGACCGCATTGGTACCTCCAATACGCCCATTAAAGAGATCTTCACATTTTTCTCTAAGTGTCACTCGAATGAATCGATCCAATCTTGTTCGATCTGCTACTGGTGGAGGAGGCTCTTTTTTTTCCGGATTTCCCTCGAGAAAGAAGCGATTAAAAGAGGGAAGAAAATAGAATGCACCAAAGAAGAGAGCATTTTGAGCAGCCACGTTCTTGGGGTTGTCTATGATTCGTCTCAGAATTTGATATTCTCGCTCTTCCAACCCTCCTAATCCATCTGGATTTTGTTCATTCGCCAGCGCCTTTGGTCCATAAGTATTCATCAGAGTCTCTGCCATGGGGTTTAGAAAGTTTTTCTTGAATTCTACTGAATCCGCCGCAATAAATGCATAGATGGAATCCTTTTCGCGTCTCGAGTATCCATGCCCCATGGACTCGACTTGATCATACATGAATCGAATCACATTGAGCGCCTGTTTTTTGGGTGCGGGTGGAGGAGAAGATGGATGTATATCTTCAATGACCTTGCGTTTCATATTTTAAAAAAAAAAGAAAAAGAAATAAAAAATGTGCTAAGTTTATTCGGGTAATTCGAATTTCAAGATCTTGTTGATTCGTTCCTTTTCTGTCTTTTTGATCCAAAGATATACAATTTCTTGATGGTGCCAATCATTTCGTGGTATAATATCCTTGTACCATACATTTTTACAAGATACATCTTTTTGGGAACCCAAGAGTACAGAAGTTAAAAAGCGAATCAAGGTTTCGTTTTGTTTTGATTTGCTCACATACAAATTCCACTCTGACTCGTCCTCGACGTGAAAGACAAGAGGGTGTTTTTCAAGACTTGATTTGAGCCATCCCACTTTGAGGTCGTCAATGACTAAACGATATTGATTCATCAAAGTTTCATCTGCGTCTGGTAGAATTATCTCATCCTTGTAGATGGAAAGTTCGATACCATTTCTTGTCACGTGGCTATTCTTTTCGGTTACAAAATAATTTCCGCAACTAAAAGCCCCAATCGAAATACTCGTGTATGGAGGATCTCCTCTTTTTCGTTTTTTGCCCTTGTAAAACTTTTTCACAAGATCTTCTGTTGCTAGCTCGTTGATTCTGGCATGACGATAGGTGGGTAGAAAGAGAACTTTTGATATTTTTGAAAGGGTACCATTTCCATCAAAGATGGGTTGTTTCAATACAGCTTGATAGACATCAAAGCAATATTGAGGAATATCGTCAATATCGACGAATGGCTTGTTTAAAAAGGTAGGAGACAGTGACATGGAATTAAAAAAAAAGAATAATACATAATATGCTAAAATTAATTATATCAACTATTCATGTGTATCAAATAGAAAAAAAAAGAGGTCGTTGCAATGGAAACTCTTTCCACAACTGAATCATCTCCATATTCTAAAAGTTGGAGCGAAGGCGTTCCCATCATTTCTCTTTTATTCGTGGTAATCGCATGTCTACTCTATCTCTTATTATGTAAAAGAAATGAAAGAATAAGACAGGCCAATCGTAAGGATACAATCAAATATTTCATAGTCGAAGAAATGGAAGACGAAAAAGATGCATTGAAAAGCCAACTTGAAAACAGATTTGGATGTATTGTAATTGATGATCATAATCATTATGGATCAGACACATGGGCATCAATCACACGTGAACAATCACGAGACCTTCTCCTGTTTCAAATCAGCGAATTGAAAAAGGCGCTTCTATTACGAGTGAATACAGATTCATCTGGTGCCGGTAGTGAGACGACCAACTATTCAAAAGTAATAGACATTAGTGCCAAAACTGTTTAATCAAAGCGCCACAATGTTCAACACAAGATTGGCAATGCTAATGAGCAATATGAGAAAAATGACACAGGCCAAAAACATTCCAACATAGTAATAGAAACGCGGCCGACTTGTCACTGGTCGATTGGTCTTGGGCACCTTGTCCAGAGTAAGAATTCCTCCAAAATCTACAGATGTTGAATGTCTTCCTCTGTGTCGTCTATCTCGTTCGTCTTCTTCTTCTTCTTCTTCTTGTTGCTCTTCTTCAATTGCATAAACACGTTTCTTTGATTTTGTCTTTTCCATTGTCTCTTCAATGAAGAAACGCCTTCTTCTAAAAATAGAAACAACGACACAACAAATATAACGCAAAAGATGGCCGATAATTTTGGATTTCGGATGATTGACGATCCCAAGAGCCGACGCGAACTCGAAGCTCACTATGCACAACACGTGAGAGAATTTCTCACCATCATTGATCTTCACTTGGATCAAGAAGAAAAGGAAAAACTTGTGGCAGAAGCAAGAAATGAAGAATCTCAAATGACCAATCCAGAGCGCTTCACCGACGACGGACCTGTGCCAGATGACGCATTCATCTCATAATGTATCTCTTTTATTTCAATGAAAACAATTCTGCGTGTAGACATGCTGCCAAATTGGATTGTCTCGATGGCGGAGATTTGATTCTTCCACGACTATCTTTTTCATAGAGACTTGCAAAGGCTGTCTTGGCTAGAATAAACACGAAAAACTTTTGTTTGCAGCTTAGAATGGCAGATTGGAGATGGGCAAGATAGGTGTTTTTGGTCACGTAAAAGATGATATAGTCTGTAGGAGTGCCGTGGTCACGCTGTACCAAATCTACATAGTTGTGGTAGATGGTGTACTTTGCAGTCGAGTAGTAGTTTTCACACGAACAGCGTGCCGAGAGAATACAAGGGCAGATTTTGATTCGATAGGTTCCAAAGTGTAGTTCTGCGCCTGTGACTCTGTCTAGTTCCTTCATGGATCCGTCTAGATTGAGTTTGTAGATTTTTTTGATGATTCCTCTCGCTCCAATCTCTAGGACACCGACTGCATCATTCACGCAAAAGATATTGTCATTGTAATCTCCAATGCGAGAACTATCGAGTGTCTCTGAGAGAGCCTGTTGCTCGTTCTTGCCAGAGCAGAGAATTTTAATCATCTTTTTCTTTCCTGATGCAGTCTTGGTTGAGAGTTCGCGAGTGAGTTGGAGTATGGATTTAGCCAACTTGTTTATGTCTGTGTCTGATTTGATAGAGACGCCCGTTCGATAATTTTGAGAAAGAGATTGTCGCAGATTAATCATTTCCTGACTTACAGCAGCCTTGAATGGAAGAGGTGAGGGTGGAAAGACGGCTACCAAGCTATTCCAAAGATGTCCCTTGGCCAACAGATGGTGAGCAGGAAGATCCTCTGAATTTCCAATGCAGATCATCCTCAAATGAATTCCTTCCATAGACATGCCTTTTTGCTTGACGAGATAATCAATGATATCCCAAACAAGGCAGAAAAGATTGTCAGTGCCAAATTTGTGCACATGGTCCACGACAATGGTAAAGGTTGTCTTGATAATCACTTGTTGCTCTTGTTTCTTTTTGACATCTTCAATCATCATTTCTCGACGAATGAGTTCGGAAAAGAATAGCTCGCGTCTCTTGAAACAAGAAAAATTGATTCTCGAAAACTCTGCCAAGTACTTGCTCCACTCAAACGAGTGCGTATAGAAGAATCCCGTGTTGCGCGTATTCTCATCCTTCATAATCCATTCAGATAGTTGAATACAATACTGTTCATTGTACCATGTCGCAGAATGGCAAGTGACTGCGGCAAATGTGGCAATGGTCTTGGCAAACATCTTTTCTAGATGGTCATCTTCTTCCAACATGAATTGCTTTCCTTCGAGTTCAACAAGAATCTTGTTTTCGACGAGAAATTGTTTGGCTTTTGTATGAGCAGCCAACTGGGGTAGAAAGACCATACATGTGCCCACATTGTATCGAAGAGATTCCAGTGTAACGTATTGTTCAAGTGCCACGTGCAACACATCCTTGTCAATGCTGTCGTCTAGTTGAATCACGGTTGAATAGGGTAAAAGTGGATGTCGAGGGTTGTAGCGTGGAGATGGCTTTTCTGTGTTTGAAGGTTTCCACAAGAGAAAATCTCTAAAGCATGGATCTTTACTTTCCATCCATTTGAGAGAATACTTGATGTCGACTTGCATCGTTTTCCACGCGGACGTATGTCGAAAAGGAGATTCGGGCAGCTGAAGAGTCTTTTCGAGTAGAGTTCGAAAACAAAAGACATATGGGCAACAAGAGAGAATGTTGCAAAGGTATTTCATTTGCTCTTGCGAGAGTTTGTAGAGTACCGTGGCAGAAAAGTAGACGAGCAGCTCGTAAAATTCATCAGGTTGAAAGACTGCCTGTACAAACGTTTTCAGCTGTTTACCAAACTCTAGGTCGGGTACGTGATTGTCAATGTCTTCAAGTGTGATTTTTGTCTGCGGAAGGGATTTCAACTTTTTGCGTAGTTCCGATTCACTGCGATAGAGGCGACCTTGGAGATAATAATCGATGATTTCTTTTTTTGGTAATCCCTTGGTAATCAGTCGCTCTGCTCGTTCAATAGAGACAAGGATATAAACTTGAGAGGCACCTTTGCGTCTGATTAGAAAGGTCCACTCGATGAATGGACTTTCTGTTGGAAATGTGCATTTCATGTCTCTATTTTCAAGAGGCAATTCAACGAGTATACCAATCTCATCTTTGGTCGATTCATTGTCATTGTCGCCAAATATATTTTCTTGAGCAGGTTCACTGAGAATGAATCGAATGGTCTTGTCATCATTTGACATGAATCCATAGAGATGCCCTTTGACTCGGTGAATCGTCGTCGTCGTCGCCACCACCTTGTGTTGCATCGGAGTTTTTAGAAATGTCGAAATGTTTAAAATTAGCAAGTTTTTTATTTTATTTTTCTTTTTTTTTTAAAAAATGACAACCGAGCATTCATTGAAATTGTACATTCACAAGAAAGATCTTCCAGATATGGAGTACATGACGGACGATGAAGAGGACGTCGATCCATCTCTTAAAGAAGAAGAAGAAGAAGACGAAGAACTTGAAGCTCGTCTCAAATCAAAGGACTGGAGACGAATGAGACGTGTTTTAGTACCTCTTTGTGGAGCGCCAGATTTAGACATCAAAGACTATGTCGAATATGACTTTTCTATTTCGAGGTCGAATAGTCCAAATATTGGGCTAAAGGTTTCTGTGTGTCCATACCACACGAATCAAAGTCTTTTCGACAATATTCAAGAAAATATACTCGACAAGATCTTTCAGCCGGGCTACAAGTTTTTTGTCCTACGTGCCAGACCTCTTTCCAACTTAAACCCGTGGGTTGTGACACGCTCCGTTCTACTTTCGTCACAAAACAATGACAGTCTTGTTTCTTCTGACTTTTTTGAGGTGTATGTGTCTGGAACCTCTTTTAAACTTTGATTCTCATCTATAATAAAAAAGTTTTTGAAAAAGAACAAGAGATACACAGAGAATGGCAAAGCAATTTTTTACTCGAGATGTAGAACAGGTGGCAGAAATTGTTGTAAAGGATCCATCACTGCTCTCGAGTGAAGTAATTTTGATGGACGAGTACACGACATTCTCGTCCCTTTCAACTCTATCCATTTCCAATCAAGTGGACCAATTCATTTCCGACACTGTCGAAAAAATCATATACACGCGCCCCACTGTCTATGGACTTGTATTGGTTTTTGACTCGCTTTCCTTGTCAGTATCATCTGAAACTATATCTCAAAATCAAATTCTTCTCAATGGCATTCTCCAAAATGTGCTGATACCCAATCGCATCACAAAGTCATTGGACGACCGTCTTGACAGCGAGAGCTATGAATCAAAGTGGCTTTTTCTTTCGACTTTGGAACAACGTTTGCGAGACAAGAAACTCTCTGAAAACGACGAAGCAGAACTCATTTACCTATCATCGATGGAGGTTGAACAAATGAAAAGTATGATTTCGTCGAGAAAACTCTTGCTGATTATTCATCTATTCCCCTATTCGCTTTATGTTTCATTCAAAGATGGTCAATTCAGCGTTGTGAAAGCAATTGAAACGCCAAACGAGATGTTTTTTGGAGATATGATTGAAACGTGCCTCTATTATACTCGCATGTTTGCCAACTCTACCGTGTCACTCACCTTTAACGTTGAATGGAGATTGACTAGTCAATTTGCATTTGTTGCCTTTTTGGTGTGGTGTCATCAACAGCGTGAATGGAAAAAGCGTTATCCACTCCTCCTACTAGACACGATATTGGTAATCGACAATGACACGATTCTTTCGCCGTCGCTGTACATAGAACGACTAGATTTGTTACATCCCATGCAAACAAAAACGTTTGCAAACCTAGTCCTTGCTCATTCGTTTGCCTTTTCTCAAAGTGATGGCAACGACAGTCGATTGGCAGCGATATTTAAAAGACCTGATCTTTTTGATGGTGGAACCGCTGTTGACCTTGAAAAGATTGCCGACTATCACTTTGAACAAGAAAAAGGGGTGTCGAGTAGTGTTGACTTGCAAAAGATTCCAGTTATTATTCCAGAAAGAGACACTCGAGACTGGCAAGACTTTTTTTCGTTTTTCTATTCTCTCTCGAAATTACAACCGTACGACGGAGAAGGAGATGTTTCACTCTATCAGACGGATTATTGCCAAAATGCCGACATACTCCAACCATTCTTTACCTTTTCAAAGTTGAAACAAGAATTTGCCAAGCAACAATTCCCATTCTTGTATAATGCAACAGAGATTCAACGTCGACAATTATTGAAATTGATTCCCTCTCCAAACCGCGACGTTTCTAGATGGCGCTTTCAAAAGACATGGCTATTTGCGCATCTCTATATCGACCGAGTGATTGAGCGTGGTCTTTTTATCAGAGACTGGAATTTACAATTCACCACACCCTTTGCATTGGGGTACGATAAGAGAGAATCTTCGCAATATCAATTCCAGCTTGAACACAACACCGCTACAAAACTTCAAGTTAGACCTCTAGTGGTAGACGAGAAAAGATCTCTTAACAGTGTCGACGTAAACCACATTGATGTGGTACAAGAATTCTCGCATCATTTCTATCCGTATTATGGAGACAATCTCAACGTTCGCAATCGAATCTTTTACAACATTGTAGGGGACGACGCATTGTTTGTGTTGCGAATGTATGCACGAATGTTTGCTACAGAAACAATCCAACAGGTCTTGAAAACGCGTCCACCTGGATACTGGTCCAATCTATTTTACATTATTGCCCAATTCAAACATGCCTCGCCCACGCAATGGAAGAAATACGTATGTCTTTTTTTCTACCACATTGCACGTCAACCAGAAGACATATCTCTTGATGAAGAATTTTCTCTTCCCAGCGCAGAAGGAGAAGATGAATTGACGCCGACAAAAAAGAAGACAACAGTGATTCGCGTTCGCCCTACACTTGATATCAAACATTGGAAGGACAGAGAACAATCTAGAAAACAAGAATTCAAACAACTCTACAAGGAAGCTATGAAATACAACACCTATGTCTCTGCGCATAGCTCGTTATACGACACTCGAAAAAAACTTGCGCAACATATTGAATTGTTGGAAAAGATGATTTCTCTTTTGCACAGCAAAGAAGAAGGAATGGAAAAAAGAAATCAATTGAAAAAGATAAAGGATTTGCAAGGACGCGTCGATCGATACATTGACAGAGAAAACAAAGAAGAAGAACAAAGAACGCGCACTCTCTTGGTTCCTTTTCCACTTTTACAAGAAACAAAAGAAGAAGAAGAAGAAGAGGAAACAACAGAAGAGAAAAAGGATGACACAATTGAAACGCTTGTCGTGTTTCTCGAGAATTCCAAGTCTGCTATGAATGACTATGTCCATTTACCAGAGAGTCAATTGGAATTGTTTTATCTCTATCTCATATTCTTTAAACACCTCTATTCAAAACGTGGCTACGTTGAACCTGCATGGTATCGACGCGACGACAACATTTTGATCGGATTTGAGCCAGACTTTTTATTTGCACGAGAAATGGATCAAACTGTTTCACGCCACATTTTCAAACGTCACACTCGTACCGAGCAAGATACTCTTTTATTTTTCGATAGAAAGAAAAGTGAAAGTTTTGGAGCAGACGCCATTCTATACTGCCTCGAGAAAAAGATTACCGACGACACTGCGCCAGTGGTGATTGTCTCTGACGCGTCTTTATCTCAGACAATTAGAAATGATCTCCTTTGTCTCCCGTGGAGATTTGCGCAATTGCTCTCGCGTGAATTTTTGAAAAAAGAAATTGCTCCAAACATTGAACGACTCGTAAATCACCACTTTATGCACTACCTCAAATTGGTTTCTAGTATTATCGACAATGAAGAGATGGCAACAGGCATTCTCGTTGAAAATGTATTGCTTCAAGATCAACACAAAAGACTGACCTATCTACCATTACCGGCACCTCTTATCACATTTGATGAATTGTACACGGAATTGCCAGAAGATTTTCAAGACTTGTCAGACAATGAAGAAAAAGAAGACATTGTCACACAGACACTCGACAACAGTGGAAAATATCTATTGCTCGACAAGATTGAACCACAATCATCTATACAGATTGGAGCAGACGACGATGAAATTGAATGGAACGGAATTCGATTTATTTATGCCATACGCCCTGGGGATGGAAAGAGAATTGTATGTGCCATAGAAACAGACATTGCCCTTATAGTATCAAGTGACTTTGTGATCAAGTATATTGATCCAACGACTTACAACTCAACGGATACACGACGCCTCCACTTAGAAGCCAGACCGCAACCCATTAGAAATTGCGGAGAGACTTTGAATTACATTGCACTAGACTCGTGGTCTGCTCAAATTATTTTCTATGCAAAACAAGTATGGAACAACACCACAGCGTCAGTAAATGACGAGACTCTTTCATGGCTTGGCAAACATTACATGTCTCTCTATCTACTGCCACCACTTTCTCTTTCCTCGACTCAATTCCAAGACCTCGGTCTTTCTAGTCGCTACCTTGTCCCATTTCTTTCACAGTGTCTAGACATACTCGATGTATGGGCAGACAGATTTAGGAAAAACGGTCAACAAAAGTCATCACTCTTACTATTGAATGCATTTATTCAAGATTTTATAGATGCCTTTTCCAAAGAGAATGGATATCTATTCATCTATCGTTTTCAAAACTCTGCGGATGATGCTCCTATGAAAATTTCCAAGACCGATACCCTTCCTAGACTTGTCAAGAGCTTTATTACGCTTTTGCCTCGTGACAATCCATTGCGTGCTGGAAACGAACTCACAGGTGATGAAATGGAACGCATCTCCTCAGAGTTGACGAGTTCCAAGCGCTCTCACATTTTATGGATTGATGGGCCAGAAGAGAAAATTTCAGGTGAACCAAAAGAAGGAGAAGGTGAAGAAGAGGACGAAGACGAAGATGCTCCACCTATTCCTATTGACTCAATCACAAGACAAAATGAAAAGGGAGAGGTTCGTTTCAAAGATCCATTCCACAAATCCATCTTTCTCTATGCGCAAGGAGCCGGATTTCTTGCAATGAGAAATCTAGTCGACTTTATTGAAGACCACCCGCCGCTCCCCATAGATAATGAAGCAATCACAGGCGTGATCGAATTGATCCATTCCACTAAACGCACATCTCCAGACACAGACGGAGTCGTAAAACTCTTGTATCGCATTCTCAATAGAGAATCCATCAAGACGGTTCTTGTCTATCTCAAAAATACTCTTAGGCTTGTCGACTCGTTGGATGTGATTTATGAATTTCAACAACAACCATCTGTTGATATCTCGCTCACTGCGACCGAAAAGACATTGATGCAGCTTGACATTTTGTGTGCCTATTTATTTGGACTTCTTCAAAACAAGTCAAAGCAAACAACGTGGAATTTCTATGCATTACCAGAGAGTTGGAAGAATCCCGGAAAACAAATCTACCTCGTTCCCATTCCAGATGACCACAAACAACGCCCGGGTCTCAACAATGAAAACATCTTTGGTAAAGTGATTCAAGAACAACTCTATGATAGTCTTTTCGAAATAATTGGAGAGATTCTACTTCCAACAATGATTGCAGAAACCTTTTCCGGATTTATGGATATCGAGGTTTCGCCACGAGACATTCAAGAATTGATTGTTTCATTTTTTGAATCGCTTAGAGATCGTGCCAGTTCGTATGCCACCATTCATAGGTTGATACAAGAAACATCAATCAAGAAAACAAAAGAAGAACGCGACAATAGTGTGCGCCGTCTTGTCAATTCAGATCTGGCTAAAAAGCTCTCGCCCGAATTATCACTCTTATTTTCAGAATCTATACTCGAGAAAAGACTAGTGCCCTATTCAAACTATTATACCACTTCAATGGGACGCAAAGTGATTGACGCTGCAACCAAGGATTTACTTGTCAAGGGGCGTAACTTGAATGCCGCCATTTATCTTGCCGTCAACGGATTACAAAAGTTATCATGGTTACGCATGCCTATTCTCTCCAAGGTCGAGCAAGTCATTGAATTGTTTGGAAAGGAAGAAGAAGAGCAAGCGTGGAAGGAGCGAGTCGAGAAGATTACACGCATTATCATACCTGTCAAGGTCGTTCAAAACAATGCCATTGAATTGCCATCTGCAGTATTTGCCAAGGCGTCAGAAGATATTGCCATGATTGTGAATGCTGCATTTAGCACCACTTTTAAAACACTTGAACAAGTCTTGACATCGACAGAAGAAGTCAAGTACAAGCGATTCCTTGAGAAATCGCTTGTCATTCTCATCAAGTTTAAGTTAGCACAAAAACCTGGTGCTCCAGAGAGCCACTATTATTACGAACCAGTGGTTTGGAAGAATTAAAATTAAAATTAGATTCATTTTCTTTCTCTTTTTTTATTTTGAAATGGAAAAAAATACTTGTCCAATTTGTTCTGATAAATCCACTACATTTCTCCGCATTGGGGCAAAACCTCCAAAATCCTATACAAACAACCCGTGTGCACCTTTTTGCCGCAAGATTAGGATTCAAGGAAACACTTGCACTTTGAAATGTGGCTCGTGCAACACCATTACACCTCAAGACTGCTCTGAAGATGAACATGACAATATATTGCACACACAATACAGGGTCATATGCAATTCCCTTCGATGCAACCCCGATAAATTTTGCAAGACATGCCTCCACTCGGGAGTCTATTCACAATCTCGTCCTCTGTGTGCCCAATGCGAACGCCAAGCCTTTAAAGAGTTCATTGAAAAACATAATAAATAATGTATCCTTTTGAAAGAATTAAAATTAGATATTTTTCATTTGTTTTTTTTTCTTTCTTTTTGAAATGGATAATAATAATACATGTCCAAAGTGCGGAATCAAGTCAGAAAAGGGAATTGGCCACTACTTTGACGAACTCCCTCCGCCTATAGATAACCCCAACCCGTGTAAACCTTTTTGCCCCAAAATTCGAATTAAAGAAGACAATTGTACTTGGAAATGTGACGTTTGCGACATCATCACACCTCAAGATTGTTCTGAAAAAGACCATAGATTTCACTACCAACACATGGTCACATGTAGAACTCCCAAATGCAGACCCAACGAATTTTGCAAGGTGTGCAAAGAACCAGGATTTTATTCTCAATTTCATCCGGTGTGTAAAAAGTGCGAACGCCAAGCCATTGACGAATTCGTTGAAAAACATAATAAATAATGTTGGTTTACGTTATAGTCTGATTTTCTTTTATTTTGTACGAGATTTACTTTATAAGTCTAGATCCAGATCTAGGGGTAGATCCTTTTTTAAAAAAAAAGCGAGTGATAAAAAATGAAGAGAATGGTCAAGACACGGTCGAATGAGAATTATCAAGATTCGTCATCTCGTCGTCATCACCACAACAATGACGACCGTCGTGAAAACGGAAGGTTCCCCGAGTGGCTTGTTACTCTTGCCATTGTGGCGAGTATCATTATTTTGAGCGCTGCTCTATTTTGTGCTGCATTTTTCATCTCTGCGGCAGTTTTGAATGAAAAGGAGAGTCATCAAACAGACTCTGGCGATTCTAGTGCACAGCTAGCAGCATTACGAACATTTAATTTGTCAACAGAGCTTCACAGAATGGACCAATCCAACCAAGGTAATGGTGGTGAGGATATCTCTTCGGGACGTATCATTGCCGAAACAGATACAATGGATGTCATTGCAAGCAACACGAGGATTCTAAATTATACCATTGATCAAGAAACGGGAGAACTTTTCAACATTACAATGGATGGTGACGCATTTTTAATTATTATTCACAAGGCGAGACCAGGCATTCGATCTAATATCACTACACCAGGTCGAGTTGAAAGATTTTCAGATCTCGTACAGATGTTGTCGTCGTCGTCTTCAAAAAGAAAAAGAACTGTTTCACAATGTTTTGGACTCAACATATTTCGAGCTCGCCTTGCAAGTGGAATGGCATGGGCATATGACACGTGGAATCCATACAATTTAAATCCAGATTGGCTTCGCTATCAAGCAAGAAAGGCTATGGACACTTGGCAGACGTATACATCTCGACTGCTATGGGGAACACTCGACCCAAATCTCCAGATTAGTCACATCAACACATCAATCCCTGCCAATAACAATGGTATGCGATTTGCAACCATTGCAGATAGCGCTGGACGCACAAATACCATATTGGCTCTCACCATTACATGGTACCGCTCAAAGCCACTTTCAACTGGCTATGAAATATTTCATTGGAATCAATTGTACAACACTGGAGTTTCCAATCGATGGGGAGATGCGACACAAGAAGACAATGTGTTTGATTTACCCTCTACATACACACATGAACTAGGTCATAGTTTTGGACTTGTGGATATTTATGAAGCACTATGTAACTTTGTGACTATGTTTTTTTCGGGAACTCTTAATGAAGTAAAAAAGCGAACACTTGAAGAGCCCGACATTCAAGGTGTACAGGAGCTGAATGGCGGACTAGAAGATTCTGTTCCCCCTCCTATTGTACTGCCATTAGATTCAAATACTCCTCCACTTCGTACATCTCTTTATTCTTCCAATCCCACCACAACCAATCCTTCTCCTTCCTCTACGAATGATGCTTCATCTTCAGATTCAATTGGAATGCTATTTTGTGCATCTCTCGTATTAATTTCATTATTATTCTAAGAAAAAAAAAGAGAATCTATTCGATTTAATAAAAAAAAGAATTACTGCACAATCTTTTTAATTTTAGCACCTTTTTCAAAACGATAGCTCTTCGATGGCCATACTCGTTTACGCTCCCATTGTTCTGTTGGCATTGATTGCATTGAATGAAGGAGGCAAATTTTTATTCCATGGTCTATCAAAAACAGATGCCCTTGCCCTTGCTGTCTTTTTGATCTACCATGTGTATTTATCTAGTTTCAGATTGACAACTGATTCATACGCCAGATGGCGTCGTAGAATAGCTACATCTTCTTCCAGTCTAGTCGCTTTGATCCTTTATCAAGACACGATTGCCACATTGTTGGGATGTTTATCGGGCTATATTAATTGGTTAATTTGGATAATTTGGAAAGATGATGATAACCACTATTTTTGGTCATTTCACACGTCTTCTATGACTCTGTTGTTTATCGGAGCTAATGTTCTAATGGCACCTCGCAAGTTTGAAAAATGGATGCACTTTGCATATTTGTTCTTAATGTCTAGTTGCTTGACATTGGAAGTATTGGCAATGCACTGTGCATATTGGAAGTTTTTTGCAAGCAATCAATACGCTGCTCTTTTTTTGTTTTATTGGATAATTAACATTTCAAAAATCGGTTTATTTGGGATTGTTTATAATGTATTTTGGTATTCTTCAATTCGTCTTCAAATTGAAGAGCAAGTTCATCAAGAAACCCAACCGATAGCAAGTTAATAAAGAGAACAAATTTATTCAATCCAGCGGCGGTCGACTTTAATAAAAAACTGTTTGGCGAGAGCAGTGTTTTCGAGCATCTTGTAGAAAAAGATAAAAGATGTACGCAAAAGCTTGAATTCACGCAACAAGATTTCGTCAGAAAGCAACTCTTCCAGAGTACTGACTTGGGCCAAGTTGAGCGCGAGCACAGCATCATGATGGACAATCACCAAAGCAGGTTTGATGATAGTTTGCCATTGATCACAAAGGAAAAACAAGAGACCATCTGGATGCTTGGCAGTAGTGACTCTTATGATGTAGGCAAGGGAATTGCGAATAGGCTTTCCAGTAATGTAACAAGGGTCGAGCGGTTGACCTCCATTGTCTGGCTTTTTCGAAAATTCCTCTATGGAATAGTCGGTAAATCCTGCAAATTGAGCAAGCATTTGAAGCAATTTCGTTCCTTCGGCCAAGTTTCTCTTGTTTTGGTAATCAAAAACAAGATCAATGCAGTTGCGGCGCTGTTGAATGACGTGGCTGGCAATGGCATTGTCGTCAACAAGTTGAATGATTTCTTCCTTTGAGAATTCCTTGGTTGCTGGTGCCACAATGACTGCATTCTTTTTGCGATACTCTACCACGTAATTATAGAGAGCCTTGTAGTGCGGATCTGTCATAATACGCCACTTGACAGTTAGGTAGGCCTTGAATTGATCCTTGAGTGACACTTCTGCCGCATTGAAAATGCCGGGAGTTCTTTCGATTGAAAGTGGCTTGTCTCTATGGCGTCGAGCAAGTTTGTGTTTAAGTTGGTCCATTTCACGTTGCTCCGAGTGAGCATCTCTAAAGTCGCATGCCAAAAGGCGCTTTTGACATTCTGGTGCGTCGTCTGGTTGACAAGTGAAAAATGTACTTCCGTCTGTGAGCCACTCGAGGTTCCAAACAATGCCTTTGAGTCCTTTAAGAAGAGGGCGAATGTCAAATGTCTTGCGAGAATCATTCATCAAAATGGAGATCTTGATTCGAGCTTCGTCCTTTTTGTTTTTGACTGGTTTGAGTATCAGAGTAAACGGAGCAGGACGAGGTGGTCGATAGCCAACAATCCTTTCTTCACAATCGCGGCGATTACTTGGATCACATGTAAAGAATGTTGTCCTTTCTGGCGTCCAAGAACCTTTCTTCCATACCACACCTTGGATGTCATCGATGAGAACATCTTCTTGGATATCAGGAAGAATAAAATCTCCACTCGCTGTAACGGTAATCTTGGCACGAGGGAGTCCTGTTGATGCATTTTTAACCAACTTGGTGACAAAAGAGAGAGGAGACGGCTGCTGGGATTGTTCTTCTTCTTCTTCTTCTTCTTCTTCTTGTTGCTTTTCATTTCCACAGAGAGTTTCAAGAGACACCTTGTGAAGAGATAGCTTATCAATGCACGCTTGTTTGTCTTCTGGAGAGCAGGTAAAAAAAGTCTCCAACAGACCATTCTCTGGTTGTTCTGTCCACGTGCCGTTCCAGATGATAACAAAATCTTGAAGAAAGAGACGCAAGTCAATCTCTTGCTTGGAAGAAACAGAGACTTTTATTCGACTGTCTCCAGAAGGATTCTTGACCGCTTTGGATGTAAAAAAGAGTTGAATTGCGTCTTTTTCCTCTTGGTGTGCAAGTGTGTCTTCAGATTCAGGCAATACAATCTTCTTCTCGGCAAAATCGTCGAAAACGTCATCGTCTGCAGGAGACGGGGCAGTTTTGCGTTTTTTCAAACGTTTTCTTGGAGCCTCTGTTTGTTCGCCGCCGCCGCCTCCTCCTTCTTCATTGAATAGATCGATCATATGAACATCGAGGTCTCCGCCTTCTTTTGAAGAAGGGTGTGATTCAGACAAGGAATCTTCTTGCTCTACCACTCGACTAGCACCACCCAACTTTTCTCTAAGAGATGGATTAAAGTGCTTTTCAACTAACGAGTCCTTCATTTCTTGTTCTTGATGTTTCAATTCGAGCTCGAGTTCATTGTCGTCTTCCATGTTGCGTGTATTATCTTTTTTTTTAAAAGTAGTCAAAAAAATTTGACATGTCTGCTATTTTTAATATTCACGTCATATCTCTTTTTCCTTGTATTTTTAAAAACACCAGGCCATTTTCCTATGTCATCTCAAACTCTGTTGGATACCATCGTGACAAAAAAGAAACGTCAATCCGAAGATTCGTCGGCGTTGACTACCGTTCCAAAAAGACAAAAGGTTGAAATTCCTCACGAGATTCGCTTCAAATCCAACCTAGCAAATGGATTTGCCTTTCTCTCCAACTTTTGGCCAAATGTCGATGAAAAGGCACTTGGTGCGTGTCGTTTGGACAAGTCTGATTCGTTCGAGTTTAAGACACGACATGGAGAAGTGTTTAAAACAGTAGAGCATTTTTATCAGATTTGCAAGTATCTACTCGTCGATCCGTGTTATGCATCGACAGTCCTCTATAAAATAAAAGAGGCGCCTCAATTAAAACGGCTCTCTGGAAAAACGACTTGGTGTGATACACGGGGCATCATTCGTTGTGTGAGCAAAGCGCAAGCCAAAGTCAAGTTTGACATGTTGTTGCAAAGATTTCAAAGCTATTCCGATCAAGTCATGTACCTTGCGCTTTTGGAAAAGTTTTCACAAAACACAGCGCTCAAAAATGAGCTCCTTGCTACAGGAGACAGCAAATTGTCTGAGCAAGGACGGTTCAAAAAGGATTATTGGTGCCATACGGGCCAAGATCGCCTTGGCCAGTTGTTGATGAAAGTGCGCGAAAAATTGCGTCTTTCTCTCGAAGAGTCTGAAAAGGATCATTTGTACAAGGAACTCGGAGATCGTATTAAAGTGTTTTAGAAAATAAAAAGAAGGCTTGTGAAATACAAGTTTTTATCGTTTTTAGCAAAGAGATAGAGAGCCAAAGCGCGGAAAAAAAATGAAAAATGTGGCAATGAGTTCTAGACAGACTCTTCCTACGCCACCAGATTCGATTGAAGACATGGATGAAGTTCAAGTGAGAAAAGTAAATGAAGAATTCAAGGATGTCGTCAAGCGTTCCAATGTCAAGACGCAATTGGTTCAAATCGGATTTCTCGCATTGATTGTCTTGATCACTCTCACTCTCATTCTAACGTCTGCGTCGTTCCAAGTAGTCTACATTCTATTGCTTCTCTTGATCATTGTTCAAGGATTGGCACTTCAGCAACCACAACAAGACATCATTGCAAAAGAGCTGGTTGCCTTTGCCGGCACGTGGACATTTTGGATTCTCTATAGTTTTTTCGGGTTTTCGACAGAAGACCACGCTCTTCCTATTCAATCAATTCTCTTTCACCTTTTCATCACATTTGCTGGTTTCTTTGCGCCCGTGGGGTATGTCATTCATCGCATCAATGATAATATCCCTCGTTGGAAATTACTTCTCATTCTAGCAGCCATGTTTTTCATTTCCATTATACCCTTTGACGATAACAATGCGTTTCATAGTCTACGAGATTCTCTAATTCGCGTCCTCGGTGGAATTATTCTCTATGCCATTATTTTTTATAATCAACAATTCTGTCGTCCGCCTCTGACAAGCAAGACGTTGCGAATTGCCATACAGACCATGTATGTATTTTATGGAGAGTTTTGGTCTAGTTGTTTGTTTTTTATTGTTCATGTGATATTCCACATCTATACTCTTGCAACTGTTATTGGAAATTTGAATGCACGAGTCACGAGTCACGAACAAAGAAAAGTAATTGGTGGCAGCAGCAGAAATATAGAAGAAGGAGATTACTATGAATCACAATTGCCACCACAACAACAACCGCAACCTCCCGTACGCCCTGTATTTAAACAAGCTCCTATTAGACAAGATCAACAACAACAACAACGACGACCTCCTCCTCCAGCATCGAACTTTCAATCTCACCAAAAACCAACTCCTAGTGTACGTGTAGCATCTAATCAGCAGCAGCAGCAACAATTTATGCCACAACAACGTCCACCTCAAGTTGCAGTTTCATCTTTTGTTAATCCACAGCGAAAACCGACTCAACCGATGGGTATCATCGCCTTTCCTGAAGTTGACACATCTAGCAACGGTCCTACAATGGAAAAACAACCTTCTCAGTCACTACTAGACATTGCAAGAAAACCAATTGACGATAAATCAAGTTGACACTTTTGACACTCGATGCCGGGAACTCGATGGGTGGACCGGATAATTTTTCCAGTGATGAATTTCGAGGTTTTAGACCATTTCCAATCCAAATATCGAATAAAAATTTGACCCCTTTTTCAAATTATTTTCAAAGTCTTTTAGAAAACTCGACGAGTTTTCATTACCACTATGGGATCACCCCCCTCGAAGATGGCAACAAAAAAATAAAAAAGTCATTTTTAGAGCTTCCAGATGCCTCTCTGAAAAAAGCACTGATGTTTTAGGCATCACCGTCTCATGGGCTATTCAGAAACATCATTTGTTTTGAGATCAAACAACTTTTTTTTTCGTCCATCGATGGCCATCGAATGTCGCTCTGACTGGGTCTTTTTCAAAAATTTATCTACCAATATATAGTCCATGATGGCCTCTACCCCAAATGTAAAATATCTTCATGGGGTACTATGCATTTATTTTGAGAAAATCGATGGACAAGTTTCGACATTTTTCACCCGGGCGGAAGATTTCGGCAAATGTCGTTCTAGGGTCGCCCAGGGTCCGGCCGACGGTCGGTCAACATAAAAAAATAAAACCTTGTTCCAGTTCCGTCTAGACCCTAGGCGACCCTAGAACGACATTTGCCGAAATCTTCCGCCCGGGTGAAAAATGTCGAAACTTGCCCATCGATTTTCTCGAAATAAATGTATAGTACCCCATGAAGATATTTTATATTTGGAATAGAGGACATCATGGACTACACAATAGCATGAAAATTTTTGAAAAAGACCCAGTCAGAGCGACACTCGATGGCCATCGATGGACGAAAAAAAAAGTTGTCTGATCTCAAAACAAATGATGTTTCTGAATAGCCCATGAGACGTTGATGCCTAAAACATCAGTGCTTTTTTCAGAGAGGTATCTGGAAGCGAAAAAAATTAATTTTAAAAAATCTTGTTGCCGTCTTCGAGGGGGGTGATCCCATAGTGGTAATGAAAACTCGACGAGTTTTCTAAAAGACTTGTGTTTTTTTTTCAAAAAAGGGGGTCAAATTTTTATTCGATAGTTGAATTGGAAATGGTCTAAAACCTCGAAATTCATCATTGGAAAATTTATCCGGTCCACCCATCGAGATCCCGACATCGAGTGTCAAAAATGTCAAAGATATATTCTTGCTTTTTCGAGTAAATCATTGTCTGTGACGACCACGGCAGAGATGTAGAGTATGTTATATTTGACGCACTTGGCTAATCTGTGCATACCATCGATGACATTAAGGAATCGATCGACAATGATCGGAATCGACAAGTCCGAGTTGTCTATGTGTTCTGCGTGGTATTTGTGGACGAATGGATATTGTAAAACTTGAGAGACTTGGACGCCGTTTTCCCATGCAATTTCATATAGATTATGGATGAGCCAGACAACAGACATGTGTTTTAAAACAGGCAGAAATCGAGTCAATTCCAACAGTTTTTTAATGTCAAAAATTCGTCCTTTTCTGAAAACAAATGCATTCATTGGCGACTTGGGGGATTTTTTTTCAAGTGCGTGTCAATCGATTGGAAACAAACTCAATGATTTGGTAGCATTGTTTGGTAATGATTTCCTTTTCTAATTCAATGTCAATGTTTCCATCTAGACAAAGAGCAGCCTCGGGTGCAAGAGATTGAATGAATTGTTCGTGTTTTGCGGCAAGTTTCGTTTGATAGTCTTCTGGTATGGATTCTCCTTTGCGGTCTCTTTGAGCAACGCGTTCCAGCGAGCGTTTTACACTGGTATCAATGTAGATATGAGAGACTGGCATTCGAGGAATCATGCAACGCCACAGCCTGCACCAACTTTCATACAATTTAAATTGACGACTGTCAATTTGTTTGGAATCAAGAAGCATCTCCATAAAGATGCGATCAGAGGCAGGAGTTCGCTCAGAAAGCAACACAATGGTTTTAGGACCTGTAGATCGATTCACTTCTCGCACAATGATTCGCAAGAGTCCGCAGACTCGGCTTCGCATGACTTCTTGTTGAAAGACGAGAGCCCACTTTGGAATGTCCTTGTAATACTCTTCCAGGATGCCACTCTCTTCCCATTCCTTGACCGGCTCTGGTACCACGACAAGGTCCCAATCTGGATGGGCAGAAAGAGCCAGTTGGATGACTTCCATTCGCTTGGTTTTTCCACTTCCTGGCAATCCATCGACGGAAACAAGTAGAAATCGAATGTTATTGGCAACGATGCGTGAATGGAGTTCCGCAAAATTGATGTCTTCTAGCTCCTCCATCTCTCACACAGTAGTATTAAAAGGAGGATGGCAAATAAAAGATGTAATTTAATTAATTTTAAACCATAGACGTGTGATAGACACCAAGAGGTCATCTTGTTTTTTTTTCAAAAATTTTTTTTTCTTTTTCAACTTTTAAAATTGTTCTTCATCTCAAACTCGAAGTATACAAGAGGTCAATTTACCATATAAAAATTTTTCTCTAAATTTAAATTGTGTTTCAGAAAAAGTTTCGCTGTGCTCAAGCTACCCTCTTTTTTTTTCTTTCAAAAATAACATGACTCGAGCATTGATTTTGTGTACACTTGTTGGATCTGCGGGAGGGTTGGCATATTCGTGTACAATCTCTAGCAAGCCATCTGGAAATGACTCTACGATTGGCATATGGTTATTTGGACGATATTTTCTTATTCCATTCTTTTGCACGAGTTTCGGAGGCATGGTTGGATTCGGAGTTGGATGTGTGGCAGAAGCTGCGCTTTCATTGATGTAGATTCAAGAAAAAAACAACAACAATGACGACGATGTACATTTTTTTTTGTTTTTAAAGAAAGGCTACACTTTATTTCCATTCATAATAGTCCAACGAAACTCCACGCAGATAGCCCTTTTCGTCAATGCGAGCAGAAAATCGTTCTGGAGGAAGTTGGTCACAATCAAGTGGCCAAGAAGAGATTGTTGATGGCAAAACTTTTCCATCTCCTCGTACGAGAGCCATAAATCTTGTACACGTGCCCTTTACGGCATCTCTTTCTTGCCACGCTTGAAGCCATCCCAACTTTTCACGATCCCATCTCCATCCCTCATACAAGCGCATCAAAAATCCTGAATTCTTTTCAAACTTGTCGAGATATTCTTGACGTGTTTTTGGAAATGGTGGGGGCGTAATCGGCAATTTTACAAAGTCATCGGACATGGACATTCTTTTTTTTTCGATTATGCAAAGAAAATAAAAAGTACTTATGCTGCTAACTTTATTTCCATTCGCAACCGTTTGCTGTAATACCACGAAGATAGCCATTTTCGTCAATATGAGCGTCCAAAACGTCTGGAGGTTGCTCACGAGGGTCCAATGGATCTATTTTTGCAGAAATTATAGTTGATGACAAAACTTTTCCGTCTCCTCGCACCAGCGCCGCAAAAACTGTACGAGAACCGTCGGTGACATTTCTTTCCAACCATGCTTGTGGATATCCAAATTGTTCTGTATACCATTGCCATCTAATGTACCACCTCTCGAAAAACCACGAATTCGCTTTAAACTTGTCTAGATATTCTTGACATGTTTTAGGATATAGATTGGGTAGAATTTTAAAATTGTCAAATTCATCGGATGAATAATCAACTTCATCGGATGAAGACGACGACATTCTTTTTTTTTTGTTGTGTGCAAAGGAAAAAAAAGAGAAAGTGATGTTCCTTTTAATTTTAATCTTCAATTCCGAGTGCTCCTTTCTCTGCAACGGTCAGTTTGCTTTTCGCACTCTTGATCAATGCTTGTTTTTCAAAATATTCCAATCTGGTATTGGGCGAATTCCAAAGCTTTTTTTCAACGACTTGAGCAGGTTTGCCATGCCTTTTTTCATATTGAGTTGCAACTATGACTGCGTGGTCTCGAGTTGAAAAAATTTCACTGTTCATAAAAGGATCGTCAAATGCGACAGCATAGACATGGGTGTTGGACGACGCCATGCTCTCTTTTTTTTCTGTCTTTTTTTCTAAAAATAGAATTTTTACCGGTATAAATAAAATTATTTTCAAGTTTTTGATCACTCGCTCTCGTCCACAATGACAGAGGTCATGACAAAAACAAAAAAACTAGTCATCCACGGATGCCGGTTTGGATGTACGTCGTCTTCCGACGTTCAAGGCGCAAGTGCCACTATTGACCAACTCATAGAAGCACTAGATCAACGAAAGAGGATCAAGATCTTTTCAGAGAGCTTTGTGAGTGCATCATCATCTGAAACTGACCAAAATGTTTCCTATGAAAAGGCAGTGGAAATTCTCAAAAATGCCTATCAAGAGATTCACAAGAAAGACGGACAATTATTTTCTATTCAATTTGTACCCTCCTACATTTCTTCTTCGTCATGGACAATTGTGTGGCACAAGGTGTATTAAAAGGAAAATAAATGAATATTTACAAGCCCAGTCTTTTGATCCTTTTCAATGATTACACAAGCAATGTTGCTGCTGCTTGTAGAGCGTACATATTCTACGACTTGCTTCTTTTCCGATTCGTCTACTTTGATTTTTGCAAGAGTATCAATTGAGATCAACCGAGGAGCTCCAGTCACTTCCTTGAGCTTGCCGTCCACCGAGTTCAACTCAAATACTCCAAAAATGAAATAGTTTGCAGGGTCGGGTACATTTTTTTGAGTGCGATAAGTTTTAAGTCGCTTGAGATTATCTTGAAACAGAAGCCAGACAGAAGTGGCAAAAGGGTCCATCTAACGACAAAAATAAAATGAAAAAACGTCTAAGTTTAATCCATAGTCATCAGAAAATGACTATCGTTTTGGTAAAAAGGAATACGATTTTTCTTTTCTTCAAATTCGGCAATAAGATTGCACTCGGTTTTGTGATAGGTCCAATGGCGGTGTTGGCATTGTGTGGAACAATAAAGTGAATGACTGCATTTTGTGCATCTCTTTAAATTTGCCACCTTTCCGCATTGTCGACACGAGACTTGATAGAGTGGCGAAAAGACGAGAATGGGATATTTTGTGTCTGAATCAAAAGTGTAGACACAAATAAATGTTTTTTGGGTCACCAACAACCGAATGACGCACGTTTTAAAGAGAATTAGAATATCGTCCATGAGTGGAATCTTGTGAACTTTGTCACTAGGTAGCTTGGCATTGGCAACTTCGTTCATGATTACAGCTTGATACGTTTCACAGGCAAGCACAAATGCATGAACACAGAAAAAAAAGAGAGACGTGTCATTGTCATCTTGATACTTTTCACAGAGAGCTTCGAGATTCTTGATTGAATTGCATCGAATAAATTGAGAGAGGATTTCTAGTTTTTTTGCGTTCTTTTCATAAAAGAGAGAATCCAGTGGATACGCAGAGAGTATCGAAAGAATGTAGAGTATCAAATCCTCGTTGAGACTTGTCGCGCGAGTAATGTCGTATTCCCTGCACAGATCATCGCAACACTCTTGATATTCATCTCGGGAAATACACTTTTGTACAACGTGTGAATCATAGTAGTGATCTAGATGGCACATCACGGTTTCAACGTGTTGAAGAAACTCGACGATTTGTGGCTGAGACGATGAAATGAAATCTTTGGTCAAAATGTGTGGCTCGCATTCCTTGAAAAAGTGATACATTTCTGTGACCTTGGGAGATTCTTTCTCCTTGTCCTTTCCATATGTTGTATAGTGATGCGATGCTCGACATAGTGTGCGTATTTGAGGGAATGCAGATGGAGTGCTGTTACCAGCTTTGAATTTTTCTGATAGTGCACGACAAATTTTGCACATTTTTGTTGTGTGTGTGTATTTTTTTTAATTTTAAATCACGTGTCATATTTTCTCTAAAATATGCCCAAACGTAAACAAAAATCAGTCGCCAACACTCCTCAATTGATACCCTCGGTTTCTCCTGTTGTTGCTAGAAAGAAACAAAAGCATCGAGAGGTCAAGTGGAGCGATTTAGGTGGGTGGACCAAGGAATGGTACAAACCCTCGGCTTCGAATCATTACCAAGTAGAAATTTCATACGAAGACGACGATCTTGACACGAGTTTTTTTACTCATCAAGCCATCGAAAAGTTGCTCAGAAAATATATTTTTTCTGAAGAGTCGTTTCAAATCGAAATGGTAGACACCTTTGCAGACGAGATCACTCTCTTTTTTGTATCCAACAATGAAGACCCTGCACTCTTTTGTGCTATTCCAACATTACTACAAGAGAGCGGATTCTTAAAATCAGACTATGATCTCGACTATCGCCACAAAGAAAAAGTTACCGAATCTCAAGAGGAAGAAGCAGCAGCAGAAGAAGAAGAAGAAGAGAACGAGGAGGAAGAAAAGGAAGAAGAAAAAAAAGATCCGTCATTTCTCGAACGCCTTTTTCTAGACTTGATTGGAGAATTGGCATTCTTTAATTGCTCTGAGCTTAGTTATCAAAGGATTACAAATCTGGCAAATGTAAAACCTCTCGAAGAGTTTCTCGAAAAGATGTATTATGGTTTCATTTCGGGATGCCTCGAAATGGGAGGCGACGTTCAAGCTGAATTATACGACATATTTTTAAAGGGAGACCGTCCTTCTTATGCAGAGAGAATCCCACATCGCCGCCAGGAGCAAGTTGGTCTATGCTACGGGTGCAATCAAACAAAGCAACGCTCCCTTGCACTTGCCATCTCAAAAGACACCCTTGTCTACTTTGGATCTTATTGTGCAGCTCGCGTCAATCTCTTGATACGTTATTTTGATTGGATCAGAGAAGTCGTTTCTTTCATGTGCCAACCTGGACTCGCTGGCAAGAGCACCAACCTTTCCATCTCGTACCATCTCAAGCACTATTACAATCAATTGGTCGAGTTGACTCGAGACATTGACAATACTAGAAAACTTGCTTGAAAAAGGATGTTTTAAACATAAAAATACACACATTTTTTAATCTCAACTTTTTTTTTAAAAAAAAAACACAGACAATGAGTATGAATCTTGGTCTATGTGAAAATCAATCCGATCCTCGTATTTTGTACATTACGGGTAAAACCTATCGTCACAGAGAAGCACTTTCTGAATCTGGTTTCGAATGGAATAAAATGACCAAGACGTTCTGGACATCGACGCTAAGTCGCGAGTCTGCTCAAAAAATAGTCAATCAAATCAATCAAGAAGAGAGCTTGCTGAGATACAAAAGATCTCAACAAGCTCTACAGACCAAGATTCAAAAATGCATCTATTCTCGACACAAGTCAGAATTGGATGCAAAAAGGATACAACTCGAGACATTTAATCACGACCTCAAAATGGACACCTTTGTCACGATTGCGCACGATGGTTTTTGTATTCGATGCAAGAAAAATTGGCTCTTCAAACTTGATACGTCGGTGTACAAAGAGAGTGGCATCAGCGCATGTCCTAGTTGTGGCAAAAGTTGGAGTGATTAAAGATAGCATTTATTTCATTGTCCCCCTCCATGCTGCTGTTGTTACTGTTTTTTTTTTCATATTTAATTTCTACACTCTCTATGCAACAATACAATCAACAAGTCACAATCAATGGAGGAAAGATCATCATCGAAACAAACGTCATTGAAATTTCATTTCCTACCAAGTCGAGCGACATTCCTTCAGACAAGGAAGATTCATGATGAACAACATAATGACTTGCCACGCGCAGATTGTGAAATCTGTATGAAAAGGGTTCAAGATTTTCATCGTGAATCGATGAAAGCAATCCACGACGTATATGAGCATGATGTTAAACCACGAGAAACATGCGAATATTGTAAAAAGAACGTTGAAGATGAGAAAAACTTGTAAATAAAGATAGCACCCTTGTCATATTTTCTCTCTTTTTTTTTCAAAAAACATGCAAAAGCGAATAGAAAGTTTTCTAGATAGAAATCTAGAGATTATCCTCTCTCCTGTGCCCTTTATTGGTCTCGCTCTTGGTGCAAGAATTGGTGGAGCGTATTGGCTCATTTCAAGAGGATCCGATCGAGTTGTCATTCGCTCGTTTGAATCAACTGGACTTTTATTCAAGACACCCGAGATCACCGGCACGCTGGCAAACACGCCCAACGAGCTTCTCCACTATTCTTTGAAAGGATTCAAAAGGTCTCACGAACCCATCAAAATTCCCAACTTGGACGGCAAGGAAGTGTGTGTCCATTACGAACACTATCTAACAGGCTTTCCATGGCGTGGAGAGACTTCAAAATATGTCACTCGCATCGAACGTCTCGATTAAAATTAGAATTGAATTCATTTGTTTTTTTATCTTTTTAGAAATAATGATTCGAGTGAAATTGCTCCACGAAAATGCAAAAGTCCCCAAACGTGCCACTCCTGGGTCTGCTGCATATGACCTGTATTGTGTGGCAGCTTTTATCCTCGATGGACAAAATAGTCTCCAAATTGTTCAAACAGGAGTATCGCTCGAAGACACTTCATCCAAGTATTGGTACCAAATCCTGTGCAGATCTTCTCTGGCTGCCAAAGGAGTTTCTGTGAGAGGCGGCGTCATTGACAATGATTATCGAGGAGAGATCAAAGTCATTCTTTTTCATTCTGGCCAAGATTCCATTCACTTTAAAGCGGGAGATCGTGTGGCTCAACTTGTTGTTCACGAAATGTGCACCCCTACCTTTCAAGAGGTTACTGAAGATCTCGGCACTACGGAACGTGGTCAAGGAGGATTCGGAAGTACCAACAACAAACGAAAATCAGAGACTTTTTAAAATTAAACATTTATTCAAATGTCTTACACACAACAACGAAAAGAGGATTTTTCTTCTCTTCCGATTCCTATTTTATTGGAAGTGATTTCTCAATTGGATATTTCAGACTTTGACAATTTATTTCGTCTTGATCACTACTCTCAGACGCGCTTTCGATCTCTTTTTGAAAATTACATTGTTGCACGTCAACAACGTGTGTTTGAATGGGCAATCAATCTTTCAAAAAGTCGATCTGATGACAAGCTTCTTTTGCATATCTTGGAAAAATCAATTGCCTTTAATCATTTCTATATTGATCCAAGTGCAGAGGGTAATTATGCAATAAAAAGGACATGTCATGAAAATTACGATAAAGTGGTGGCTTTTTTATTGAAAGATCCTCGAGTTGATCCGAATGTAGATGACAACTATGCACTAGACATGGCAGTTGCAGGCAATTGTTACGAAACGGTGGCTCTTTTATTGCAAGATCCTCGAGTTGATCCAACTGCATATAATAACCATGCAATACAACAGGCAGATTTCAGCGGAAATTACAGGATAGTGGATCTTTTATTACAAGATCCTCGAGTCAAGTCAAGTTGGGACGGAAAGTTTTAAAATTAGAAAATAAACTAGTGGGTTTTTTGAAATATCCAAACGAAAGATGAGCACAGATGAAACTCTTTCCTCTCTTCCTATTCCTATTTTATTGGAAGTGATTTCTCAATTGGAGATTTCAGACTTTGACAATTTATTTCGCATCGATCGTTCTTCTCATACGCGTTTTCAATTTCTTTTTGAAAACTACATTGTCGCTCACCAACAACGAGTGTTTGATTGGGCAATCGAGCTTTCAAAAAATCGATCCGAGGACGAGCTTCTTTTGCACATTCTTCAAAAATCTGTCGCCTTTCGTCATTTCTATATTGATCCAAGTACAGGCAAAAACTATGCAATAAAATTGGCGAGTAAAAAAGGGTTAGGAGAGGAACTGGCTCTTTTATTGCAAGATCTTCGTGTAGATTCAAGTATAGACAATAACTTTACAATAAGAGTGGCAAGTCAAGAGGGGCACGACAAAGTGGTTGCTCTTTTATTGCACGATCATCGAGTCGATCCAAGTACGCATGGTAACTTTTCGATAATAATTTCAAGTCAGCGTGGGCACGACAACGTGGTCTCTCTTTTATTACAAGATCGTCGAATTGATCCAAGTACAAATGATAATGAGGCATTACGAGATGCAAGTCTTAAAGGTCACGATAAAGTGGTTGCTCTTTTATTGCAAGATCTTCGAGTCGATCCGAGTGCACGTGATAACGAGGCATTAAGAGTTGCCAGTCGTATGGGGCACGACAAGGTGGTTGCTTTTTTATTGCAAGATTATCGAGTCGACCCGAGTGCACGTGATAACGAGGCATTAAGAGTTGCCAGTCGTATGGGTTTACATATCTTGGAAAAATCACTCGCTTTTCGTCATTTCTACATTGATCCAAGTGCACTTTATAACTATGCAATAAAACGGACAAGTGAAAAGGGTCACGACGCACTGGTATCTTTTTTATTGAAAGACCCTCGAATAGATCCAGGCGCGGATGATGACCACGCATTGAAGAAATCAATTCAAAGAGGTCATGATAACGTGGTGGCTCTTTTATTGCAAGATCCTCGAGTTAAACCACATGTGAATGGTCACTATGCATTCCAACTTGCGAGTGAATCTGGCCACGATAAAACAGTGGCTCTTTTACTGCAAGATCCTCGAGTTTCCCCGTCTTCGAATAATAACCTTGCAATTCGAAGCGCAAGTGCTAACGGTCACGACAAAGTAGTGGCTCTTTTATTGCAAGATCCTCGAGTTGATCCAAGTGCAGAGGGTAACCGAGCAATACTAAATGCAAGTTATAATGGGCACGATAATGTGATTTTTCTTTTATTACAAGATCCTCGAGTGGATCCAAGTGCGCATAATAACGAAGCAATAAAAACGGCAAGTTACAACGGTCACGACAAAGCGGTAGCCCTTTTATTACAAGATCCTCGAGTTGATCCAAGTGTAGAAAATAACCAAGCAATACAATGGACAAGTGCAAATGGTAACGACAGACTAGTGGCCCTTTTATTGCAAGATCCACGAGTCGATCCAAGTGTGGATGGTAATTATGCAATATTAGTGGCAAGTGCGAATGGTCACGACAAAGTAGTAGCCCTTTTATTGAAAGATCCACGCGTCGATCCGAGTGCGAGTGACAATGCTGCAATACGAGATGCATGTCATCGTGGTTACGACAAAGTAGTTGCTCTTTTATTACAAGATCCTCGAGTTCGGGCGAGTTGGGATGGAAAGTTTTAAAATTAGAAAATAAACTAGTGGGTTTTTTGAAATATCCAAACGAAAGATGAGCACAGATGAAACTCTTTCCTCTCTTCCTATTCCTATTTTATTGGAAGTGATTTCACAATTGGAAATTTCAGACTTTGATACGTTGTTTCGCATCGATCGATCTTCTCAGAAGCGCTTTCGATCCATCTTTAGAAATTACATTGTCATCCATCAACAACGAATCTTTGAGCATGCAATTGCTTGTTCGAAGAGAGGCAACTATTCTCTTTTAGAGTTGATCTGCAATGAATCAGTTGCACTTTTACATTTCTACATAGATCCGAGTGTAGAAAAAAACTATGCATTATATCATGCAATTACGAATGGGCAAGAAAGTATGGTTGCTCTTTTATTGAAAGATCCTCGAGTCGATCCGAGTGACTGTCACAACTATGCAATTGGGTCTGCAAGTTGGCACGGTTACGATAAGATCGTTTCTCTTTTATTGAGAGATCCTCGAGCAGATCCGAGTGCATATAGTAATCTCGCAATACATTGGGCAAGTATAAATGGTTTCGACAAAGTGGTTACTCTTTTATTGCAAGATCTTCGAGTTGATCCGAGTGCAGAAGAAAACCGTGCAATACGATATGCAAGCAGAAATGGGTACGACAAAGTGGTTGCTATTTTATTGCAAGATCCTCGAGTTGATCCGAGTGCATGTAATAATTATGCAATACGAAAGGCATATAAACGTGACAATAACATTGTGGTTAATCTTTTATTGCAAGATCCTCGAGTGCGTGACACATGGAGACCCTAGTCATCTTTTTTTTTTATAAATTTAGACGTGTTTTCATTTTTATTTGTCCCCAAAAAAATGCAACAAGAAATTTCTCAGACACCTCTCTATTATTGTTGTATCAAAAACGTCAAAACAAAGGAATTAAGGCTCATTGGTGTATGGAAGTCGCACATCGAAGCTGCACGGCGTCTAGTCGGAAAAAACGCGAATCGTCCAGTCAATCTGTATTCAACACACTCTGAAATCAAGAAACATGCAATCTCACAGTGGAAGTACGATGATTTCAGATTCGACCCTCGTACAGATATACTTGTATGGAAGAGAACGACGGGCGGATTTATGCCAGGCGCATCAATTGACCTTGAAGAGGAATGGACACCAAGAAGAATGAGAAGCGAAATCAGAAAAAGAAAAGACTAGAAAATTTATTCGCTGCAACGGACATTCAGTACTTGAAAGTGAGACAATCCCATGACACGAGCACACGAAATTCCACTTTGTGCAATCAATACAGAATGATGGCCTTTGGATAATAAAACACAATCCATATCGACGAGCCCACTTTCATAAGAAGTGATCAAATTGCTGATATCCACAGTGTCGTAAAAATGTCGCACAACAAGAGAAGGTGTTAATTTTTTCATGTCTTGAAAGGAGTGAACCAGTTGGTCGCCATTAAATATATCTTCTACAATGACATCATAGTGTAGCGGTTTGAGGGCCATGGTAGAGACGAGTTTGTAGGGAGACCCCGCCATTACACGATGATTGTCTTGTTCATAGGCGTCGTCGCGGTGAGTTTGATAAAAAGAAATCAGTTCTTGATCCACCTCTACACTGGTGATACGATAGGATCGTTTCGAATGAAGAATGTTTCTTTGCACAGCTCCAGTGTTTAATCCCAAATAGAGAATAGAAGACGACGAAGGCGAAAATTCATAGATTGCAGAGGCAATCATACGATTATGGTCATCCAATAGTTGAGCCCAGTTCATCTCATTGACACGGCCACGCGACAGCCAAGGTTGATCATTCCATTTCGCTTGAATGTCCAGTGTAGTGCCTTGTTCAGAAATTCGCACTTGTCCCGACACAATGGCGATTAAAAAAAGAAGGAGATACACAGTTTTCATGGTGGTACCAAATCTTTTTTATATTAAACACATCAAAAGTAAAAACAATGTTATATACAAGATGTATTGTCTTTTGCTAGAACCTCCACTCTCAATTGAGAGTGGCACAGTCAGTAAGGATGGCGTCGGTTCGTACAATGCACATGATGGATTGGAGAGAGCGCAGTATGATACATCAATTACAATGTCCTTGGAAAAGGAGAATATATTATTGGCATTCTTTCTAAAGATTCCAAAGACCACAGGTACATTTCCTAGAAATGACGCATCAATGATTTGAAGCGAATCATTGTTTGCAATGGCAAATTCATTGGGCATATAGGTGGTACTCTGTGCACTCCACGCTGAATTGTTTAGAAATCCCATACACGAGTTCTGACTCGTTCTCTCACCAAAAAAGAATGAAAATTCATTTCCACTCGTACGCGCATAATCATTGTTGGCCACCACCATTCTTATATAAAATCGAGAGACGCCACCAGAAGCAATATATTTCTGTGGTGTGCTATTGGTATATACATAGTGGTTGACCACGTCCACTGGCCATTCCCTAGCTCCGAGATTTCCAACACGAAAGTGTATCCATGCGCCTTCGTCACTTGCCCTCATTGAATAAATGTCGTATCGAAACGAAATGTTTGCATTGGTAGCACTTCCTCCAGTAACAATTGCAAGCGAGGTGGTTGAGAGGGAAATTCCAATGATACGTTCAATCAATTGTGTACAAACGCAATAACTGGATCCAGGTAAAAACACACCAAACATACGGCCTGCTGGATCAGCACTGGCCACAAAGTCGGGACTTGTCAAAGGAGTAGCCATCCTAATCCAAGATAGAGGATAGGTATTAGCGCTGTCGTGTTCTGTGAAACACACTAGATTCTCACTGGTCAGTGCTCCTTGTTCAAGACAAAAGTATTTGCCCGTTTGCATTCCTCCATTTGATGGATAAGTTCTAGGTCCATTGTACCATGTCGAAGGAGCCAAATTTGTACAAGTATAGCTATTTGTGCGAGTCACAAAGACAAAGAGAAAGAAAGAGACAAACGCAATCATTCTTTCTCTCTTTTACTTTTTACAGAAAAAATGTATGCTTCAATACTAGTATTTTTAATCATTTCTTTCGCCACGACAAATGCATCCATCATGCTGTCACCGTGTGATGATGGTGATCCGTGTACTATTGATTCGTGTGTCATTGGTCCCAACAACACAGTTTCTTTTTTTCATGTATGGGACAAACAAAATTGTGGAGAATGTCAACCTCGTAACCAATGCAGTGGCGATCAAATAGATCAATGCAGTGGCAATTGCAACGACTGTAATCCATGCACGCTCGACTTTTGTGGTCCGTGCACACTCGACTGTGAAAATCCAAATCACCTTCCAGGCGATGTCTACTTTTGTCAATGTCTATTTGCTCCGATTCGCCCTCCACCACTTGGATGCGGTGGAAATTTTCCAGACTGTCAATGGAGACTCTCTGGACTATTGTTGTAAAAAGAAAAAAAGTTTGACACTTTTGACACTCGATGCCGGGAACTCGATGGGTGGACCGGATAATTTTTCCAACGATGGATTCCTAGGTTTTCGACTATTGCCTATCCAACTGTTGAATAAAAATTTGACCCCTTTTTCAAATTATTTTCAAAGTCTTTTAGAAAACTCGTCGAGTTTTCATTACCACTATGGGATCACCCCCCTCGAAGATGGCAACAAGATTTTTTAAAATTAATTTTTTTCGCTTCCAGACGCCTCTCTGAAAAAAGCATTGATGTTTTGGGTGTCACCGTCTCATGGGCTATCCAGAAACATCATTTGTTTTGAAATCAGACAACTTTTTTTTTCGGCCATCGATGGCCATCGTTCATCGCTATGACTTACTCTTTTTCAAAAATTCCTTTACCAATCTATAGTTCATGATGGCCTCTACCCCAAATATAAAATATCTTCATGGGGTACTATACATTTATTTCGAGAAAATCGATGGACAAGTTTCGATATTTTTCACCCGGGCGGACGATTTCGGCAAATGTCGTTCTAGGGCCGTCCAGGGTCTAGACGCCACTGGAACGAGGTTTTATTTTTTTATGTTGACCGACCGTCGCCTAGACCCTGGACGGCCCTAGAACGACATTTGCCGAAATCGTCCGCCCGGGTGAAAAATATCGAAACTTGTCCATCGATTTTCTCGAAATAAATGTATAGTACCCCATGAAGATATTTTATATTTGGGGTAGAGGCCATCATGAACTATAGATTGGTAAAGGAATTTTTGAAAAAGAGTAAGTCATAACAATGATCGATGGCCATCGATGGACGAAAAAAAAAGTTGTCTGATTGAAAAAAGGATGGTGTTTCTGAATAGCCCGTGTGATGGTGATACCCAAAACATCAATGCTTTTTTCAGAACGACTGCTGGAAGCTCTAAAAATGACTTTTTTATTTTTTTGTTGCCATCTTCGAGGGGGGTGATCCCATAGTGGTAATGAAAACTCGACGAGTTTTCTAAAAGACTTTGAAAATAATTTGAAAAAGGGGTCAAATTTTTATTCAACATTTGGATAGGGAATGGTCTAAAACCTAGGAATCCATCATTGAAAAAATTATCCGGTCCACCCATCGAGTTCCCGGCATCGAGTGTCAAAAGTGTCAAACTTTTTTTTTCTTTTTTTTTTGCAACACCATTGATAAGCAAGTATGGCACGTGTATTGTGTGATCATTGAAAGAAAGAAAGAAAAAAAATGTTGCCATCGATTGTCTAAAAATAAAAGAAAAATAATTTGTAAAAGAAAAAAAAAAGAGAATGTGTGAAACCACTATCCCACAGCATCCCAATTTCTGTGTAGAATGTCGTAAAAGACACGAGCCATGGCCTGAAACTGCGGTTCATTGGAAGTGCATCGATTGTGAAGAAGTTTATTGGCATACAAACGAAAAGGATACAAAACTCCCGCGCACAGCTCGCAATTGGAGACTTTTAAGAGGAGGTGAATCAGAAAAGATTCGCCACGCACTCTGTTCATCGCATTCTGGATATGAACAAATCAGAGCTCTACACAGAGTTGAAAAGAAATTAGAAGACGTGGCTCAAGTTCTTGGACTATTCGACTTTACAAGACAGACGCATAGCGACGTTACGTGGAAAATCGATGATTGTATAAAAATTCTAAGTGATGTACTTTAATCAAAATACACGCGTTTCATTGTAAAGTTGTATTGGTCCTCTGCTTTTTTGAATTCCTTTCGCTTCTCATTGAACCACTTGATTTCCACTGCATCGTTTCGATTGCGTATAAACGTTGCGAGCTCTTGCAAGACAATCTTTCGAATATCCTGGTCGACGAGATAGGTGGACGTCGGGTTTGGCTTTTGATCGAAATATTTGAAAAGAAGATCAGCCAGAGCGGCGTGTTGGTCGCTTTCCTTTTCATTGTTTTCAAAGATTTGAGTAATTGTTGTTACTTGACTCGCATAGTATTCTTTTTCAAATGCTGAACTCGACAATTCTTTTGGTTTTACCTTGTCGAGTTCTACTTTAATTCTATTCCAAAGAAGAGACGTGTGTGGTGTGTGTTGTTTTTTTTTGGAAAGGAGAGTGGAAATGGTTACACATCTAAAAATAGAGATTGTGTCATTTTTAACCTCTTATGGAACTTTCAAAAAAGAGAAGTCGAACTGAAATGGAAGACAATAATAGCAACAGCCGAACCACTACTCCTCTTCTCAAGACACGCCAAGTTGCCATCAAGAAACAAGACCCAATCACAATCGATCAAGTTTGGGTTCACGGAGGATGTCCAGATGGAATGGGTGCAGCCACAGTTGCTTACCTATATGGACAAACGCAAGAAGACGAAAAAACATTTGAATTCAAATATCTCTTTCATGGATCGGCGATGCCCAGTGGCAAGGATAAACACATTGTCATTTTCGACTTTTGTCCCAAGAAAGAAGAATTGGAAGTGCTTCTTCAAGAATGCAAATCCATTGGAATCTATGATCACCACAAGAGCGCCTTTCCAGTGATGGATGACTTTCCAGAGATTTGTACCTATGACAATGACCATTCCGGTGTCGGACTTGCTTGGTCATTCTTCTTTCCAAAGTATCCTACTCCTCCTCTATGGGTCTCTTATATCGAGGACAGAGACTTGTGGCGCTTCAAGTATGGAGAGAAAACAAAACAGCTCGCCGCATTCCTCTATTACAATGGACACGAGATGAATCCAGAATCATGGTTTTACGCGCTCTACAAGGAATCTCTCGAAGACGCTGGATTAGAGTTTTCTTCCTTTGTTAAAGATGTCACAGATAACGATTTTATCTGGACTTTGGAGGACAGCGATGAAATACTAGAAAAAGGCGCAGCTATGCTCAAGGTCCAAGATTCAATCGTTTCTCGACGAAGCAAGTATGTGAAAAAGGCTACATTCTGTGGTATTCCGTGTGCCGTCTCAAACGACAATGAATTTGTCTCTGAAATTTGCAATGCCATTCTCGAGAAGCATCAAGACATCAAACTTGTTCTCTCGTGGCGTATGGATCACATCAATGATAGCTATTGTTTCTCTATGCGTTCTCGCGAAAAGGACAAGGAGATCTCATGTGGCGTCATATGCGCCAAGTTTGGTGGAGGTGGACACGATCAAGCGGCTGCATTCAAATTGCCTGGAATTGACACCAACCTAGTGGAGTTTCTTGCAAAAAATCTTTAATTTAACTTTTTGTTTTCATACGAAACATCATTAAACGACGCAATGCTCATTCCATCAGAAGGTAGATCAAATTTGCTTGCAATCGCACGTCTTCGTTGTTGTCGAATACCAAGCCACATGGCTACCAATAGAATTACATACAACATTCCAATCACCACTGCCAATTTAACAATATAATGAGAAGCAAAGCCGTCGAGTAATTGAAGACAGCCACCACGTCCACATAGTCTCCAATCTTCAAGAATGTCATAGAGTGCCCAAACACCAGGCCAAAGCTCCTTGACTCGCGCAGCATTTCTGCATTCATCTTCCTTTTTTGCCAACACCACTGTCTGAGGGTCAATACACATGGTATTTGCAAACACATTGGCGGCAACGTGGTCTGACTTGCGCAATTCATAATAGTTTGTAAAATCTCTATAGGTGAGGAAAAACCATCCCACTGAGGCAACGACAAGAACAAAGTGGAGGCGTGAAACGAGTGGTCCACTGACAAGGTCGCAAAACATATCCCATCGGCTTTTGGTCATTTTGAAAAAAAAAAGAAATTTCCGCCCCTCTCTTCAAAGTACTACTCTTAAAAAACATTAAATATCACAATCCCTTTTTGTTTTTTGTCTTCTTTAATACAAAAAGAGAGACACGAATGTAGAGAGGAAAAAAAGAGTGTGCGACAGAAATGGAATTGGGCGTCGACGGCGAATTTGTTGCCACAGTTGTATTTTGTGATTTTGAAAAGCTTGTCATCTCTTCAACAGCGACTCCTCAAAAAGTGTCTGACATTGTCGTCATTGAATTTTCAAATTTTCCAAGCAAGCCATCATGGTCAGACACTCGTACAGTTCAGAGTCTTTCAATAGATTGGAAAAAGCAAAATATCTATTCCATCTCACTGTTTGATCAATCCGTTTCACAATTGACCGAAACAGCTAATGGAATCCACTCTGAATGTACCGTAAGAATGCCATCAAAAATAGACTTTTATGTTTCTCAAAAGAGTGTCAAAACAATACGCTTGCAAATCAACCAAGCTGATTTAATACGCACACTTTCTCAGAGTCTACATCAACAAAAAGAATAGCACAGTCTGCCAAAAATTGTCATATTTGAATGCGTCTTCGTGGCCTTTGATTGTGATATCTTGATTTTTTTGGCCCGTCCTATTACAAATAAAACAAGGCACCAGTTCGGGATGTTGCCCATCTTGAACAATGTTGAAAAGACGCGAGATTTGTTCATGTGTCATCCATTCAACTTCTTGTAGTTGATGTTTAATATAATAGTGATCACATGCACGACACCACCAACCGCGGTAACTTGCACAGACAAGACATTCAAAAGAATAGCTCTTTTCTTTTTCTTTTTCTTTTTTCTCGTCATCATCGTCTTCTACAATACAATCATTTTGGTCGATTCCAACAATAGGTAAACAAGTTAATGGCGATGGAGGAGAATCGACGACAAGATTCAATTCCAAACGACGATTCTTTCCATTTACCATCGCCATTGGTGGTGGACTCGGACCTTTCATTCGCAAAAGTCTCTTGTTTGTCGCCACTGTTTTCTTTTTCCTCGGTTTTTTCTTTTTCTCTTGTTCTTTCTCTTTTATGATTTGTGATGCACGATCACGTGGTAAACTTGAAATCCATTTCTGTGCTGTTACAACTTTGAGTCGTTTTAGCATTGTGTGCGCGACGAGGAGAGATTGGGGAAAAAAAGAGAGAAAAATAAAATTAGAGATATGATCTAAAACTAGGAAAATTGCAATTTCTAGTTTTAGCCCAACGGTCATTTCCATTTCGTCATACGACTTGAAAAAGTTCTTTTATTTTTATTATTATCATCGTCATGTCTACTAGTGTGAAACGCAAAGCACCATCGTCGTCTTCTTCCTTAAAATCTAGCAATGTTAAGAAAGCCAAGAAAGATGTCATCAATCACAGTGATTCGGAAGATCATCAGCAACAAGAACAGCAAGAAGAGCCTTCTCATGGCGATGCAGTGATTGAGACTGCCGTTTCTCAAGTGTCTCAAAAGGCAGAGCAGTCCAAGAACTTCCTCGAAGCTCAAAAGTGGCAACATCAGTTGACCAAGGAAAAGTTTGATGAGATGATCACTGAACCCAAGACTGGCAAGAGTGCCAATATCGATTTTTATTATAGCATCAAGGCTGACAAGAAGAGCGAGTACCCTCCCAACATTCTCTCGGAAGAGCTTCAAATCAAATTCCAAAACACTGCCGGTCTCGGAAGTGCATTCGACGAGTCAAAGGCCGCCAAGTCTGATTACAAGAATGTCCTCTATCTAGGTGCAGGCGCTCCTCCCAAGATCCTCGAGCTCGAAGCAAAATACCTTGCTTCCGACGAGTACCAAAAGGCAGCGGCCAAGTTCAAGGCCTCTGGAAAAGAAGCAGACAGACCCAAGTACATTCCCATTGCAATTCGCCAGGAGAATATGATCAAGCGCTTGAAGGAACGAGTCAACTATTGGATCGACTGGTCATGGAAATGTCCTCAATTCAAAAAGGAACAAAAGATCAAGTGGAGAAATGACGCACAAGCTTCCATTGCTCGTCAAACCAAGGTCAAACCAAAGGACGTGCCTGAAGAAGCCATTGACGTCGAAGCCAAAGCAATGTTTGTCAGCGGATTCAGATCTCCTATTGCCGACCCCGAACCTGACAGCAAACACGCTGGAAAAGGAACCATTATCAAATTCAACCGAAAAGTGTGGTCCTCTTCGTTTGAAGATCAAAAGGAAGGCGCGCCAAAGAAGAAAGCCAAGGCTTCCAACAGAAAGGGAAAATTCAAGGATGCCGCCAACCAAGCCATCTTTGACAAGTGTGTTGCAGACGGGTTTGTCTACAATGCACCAGTCATCCGCGGTGCAGACGGAAAGACTATTCCGTACCCCGACGACATGGAGACAAGCTTGGTCAACACGGGAGATTTGGTTGTGACTCGCTTCAAGGATCACCTCTATGACCTCAAGGCAGACGGAAAGTATGGCCTTCACTTCCAATACGGAGATATTCAATTGATTCGCAAAGGACCCAAGATCGACGCTCAAATGCAACCTTCTGATAGTTTCTATGCTAAAATGTATAAGGGAGACGATGACGATGAAGAAGAAGAAGAGAAATCCACAACTGTCGAAGAAGAGGAGAAGAAAAAAGCAGCGGCAGAAGAAGAGGAAAAGAAGAAAAAGGAAGAAGAGGAAAAGAAGAAAAAGGCAGCAGAAGAAGAGACGCACGCCAAACACGGATCTCACACCATTCTTCAAGGCCAAGAAGAAGAAGAGGAAGAAGAAATCGTCAACGAATAAATTTCCTTTTTATTTTCTTTCTAGCCTTTTGTGTATAAAAAGAGAATAAAAGAATAAAGACACAAAGAGCGCGAGAGAGATTAATGTCTTGGTTTTTTAAACGTCGTCTTTCTGCCGCCGCCACAACAAAAAACACCAATGACGGCAAAGCTGTTTCACTTGGGAGCATCAGTAAAGACCAACGATTGTTTACTCAAAATGAAGAATTTAGAACTTTTCAAATCGTTCGAAAAGATACACTGAAATCGTTTGTTCAACAGTGGCTTGAGACTTGTGGAAACATTCGCGTCAAACAAACTGGATGTGAACCCTCTCTGATGGATGGATGCTTTTGTCTAACCATTGAATACTTGACACCAGAAGCAGAAAAGCCATTCATCAAGGCTCTACAAAAATCATTTCCAGACGTCAAGAGTAGATACGATCCCTCTCTCCTGACTCATGTCATTGCTCTACCTTTTCAAGATCCAGAGCCACAGAGCATAGACATTATGTTGGTGTTACTTATTGTCGGAGCGCTCTTTATGCTGTTTTCCATTCTTGGTCTATTGAATCCCCAGACCTATGGCTCATTTTTGTTTTAACAAAATAAAAAGAAGATGGTCTTGGTGCATAAAAAGAGAGTAAAGAAAGAATAGAATAGAAAAAACAAAGAGATGGAAAGACTCTTGTCAGAGACTGCCATGAAGTCGGAAGAGTATCAAGAAAAAGACAAGGACCTCGCAAACCAAGTGCTCGTCCATTTCAAACACAAACTTGTACGAGAAGACCTCGCCTATGAGATTCGTGCCATGCGCGGTGCTTCGTTTTATAGTATTTTTATCTACAAGGTGAATCAAATGGTATCGTGGGACTTTCTTCAAGATACCGTTCAACAATTCAACATTGCGCTGTGTGACCTTAAAATACTGTTTGAAACGCAAGGCACACTTACGTTTGTCGTTCAACTATTCTTTACCAGAGAGGTGCCAAAAAATGCAAACATCTTTGCACTGACTCGATACAGAACGGTCATCAATGATTTCAAAAATGTCTTGCTGAAATTTCCAGAATTTCAGCAAGATTCAATGCTTGTCTATCGCGTTTGTGATGCTGTCTACAATTCAAGTGAATTTCTTCCTGTTGTAGAAGTTCGTCTGGTAGACAGGCGCGTCGGTGAAGATGAATCCGTGTGCGATATTCAATTTGTCAATCTCGGAGAAATCTCTTATAGTTTTCTTCAATATCTCGCATCAACCGTGGCCGTCAGACGAATGGGCAAGATTGTTATCGTTCCAACACACGAATCTCGATTTGAATTGCGCATCTCTCTTCTCTCAAACACTTCAAAGATGTCTCCATTGTCGATCTGTCATCTCTTTCATATTAGAGAAAAATCTACCAAGCGATCAAGAGAGCAGCAAGATGGAGAAAATGAACAACCGATAAAACGCAAAAAGCTTGAATAATAAAAGTATATAAAATGACAGTCTTCTTTTTTTATTAATTGTTGATTTTTTTTCTTTCGTTTGCCTCTTTTTTTTTGTGTTAAAAGATGGCAAGTCTCGTGGTCAAATCAAATACAGATTATAAAAAGAGACGAAAAGAATTGCAAACCTCTTCAGAATCATTGTCGGAGAAATGGGAGTTTTTGTGGAATGAGCTTTTGAATCAAATCGTTAAATTTCAATATCTCAACAATCTAAATGACATTGTAGGCGACTGTCTGTTTAGAATAAAGAAAACCCCAGAAGGAATCGAGGAGAGAGTAGAGTTGGAAAAGAACCCAATTTTAATGGCACTTGACGACGCTGCGAAAACGACGAATCCATCCATTTTGACTGATCGCATAAGAATATCTGCCGACATTGCAAGCGATGCTACAAGCATACTAAAGTATGCAAATCTCGTGGCAAGCTCTATTGCTTCTGTGGATTTGTTAAACAGGTTGATCGCTTTTATGAAAACGTTCACAGCAGTTGCGTTTTTTTCACTGTTTGACCCTCTAGCGTATTATAACGACCATGTAGTACAACTCTCCGACACGTATAACTATGATTACAGCAACTTTAAAGGAGACTGCAAAAAAATCGTAGACATTCTCTGTGGCGACTTGTACGATTGCTCGCTCAACCTCGTCGTCTTTATGAAGTGTCTTGATTTTCTTCACTTTAAAGTACCAGGCCAAAGATTGTTGAACGCACCAGAGTTTCGCTACTTTTTCAATCAAGCTGTTAAAGTGACTAGAAATTATGAAGAGTTTGACAAGAATCTCTACTCAATGAAAGAAGACAGGGAATTCGAGGATGAGCTGCATCATTTTTACGATCGATTTTCAGAAGACTATTTTAGAAACATTTTAAAACTTATGCGCAGAGGTGTCATACCAGTGATAGAACCCGAGATGAAGATGGACAAAGAAGGAAACACGTACTGGAGCGACCAAAGCATGGACAATTCATATTTTTCCAACCAACTATTGAATTATGAATTGTATTTGTTTATCGACAATGTGGTGCTCGACATGACACTCGGAATCATGGATCAAGAAACTGGAGAAACCGTTCAAAATCCTCGCACAAAAAAATTTTATCAATATCTAAAATCTAGATATCCTCTTCCGCAGTCAACTTAACAAAAGGCCTTTCACGTGTGTTTCCACAAATAGCTCGGCGGCAATCTTCTTTCCACATATTTTCTTTACTTGTTCTTCAATTTGTTCTGAATAAAATTCAGAGGATTTGTCGAAAACATCTCGCGACACGTAAAAAGGAAGTGATTTCGAATGAGCAATCTGAATTGCTTTTTGACATCTCGAATTCCATCCTCGTCCAGTTCGACACTGGAGGATGATTTCTTGACTAGTGAAATTTCTAAAAGGTGGCAATGTCATAAAAAATACAAGTTTACAGTGTCCATAGAGCTTCTTGTTGGTGGCGCCAGGCTCTTGTGTTCCATTGTGTTGATGAAAACGTTTAGAGAGTTCTGAATATCGTACACGTCCAATGCTAGCTTGTTTTTTGAGCATTTGATGATTGTTGGCAATAATATAAATAGAGAGCCAAACGAGTTTGTCTTGCCACTCGACGCCTAGAGTGGTTATTTTTTCATAGTCCCATTTCATGAAAAAATCATGACTGTCTTGAAAGAGGCGACTAGTGAATGCATCAAACTCGCATTGCTTCCATTGAAATTCAGTTATCTTGTCAGGTGGAAGAGCGTGGTGGCGACTCTCTGATAATTTTCTTTTCTGTAGAGTCGTTGTTGCTTGTTGCTGCGCTTCCTGTTCCTGTTCCTCTTCTAGTAGTGGTCTCTTTGGCATTTGTTGTTGTTGTTGCCAGTTTTCCAAAAGATGAACTGGGTATGTCTTCGTATTGATAATTTTCCAATCTAAATGCGTCTGGATGGATGACACGCTCTCTGATGGTTTCAAGAATGGCTTGTTGTATTTGGTTTTTGATCAATGTCCTATTGTTTCGTCTGTCTTTTTTTGCTCTTATCGGCGGTGTCGTCGTCGCAGAGCCCTTTTTTCCAAATGTTTGTTTTCCCTGAATACGATCCAAAAAAGAAGATTCCTTGTTTTCTTCACTGCCAACGCCGCCGCTTTCTGATTTTCCTTTTCCACGCCCTTGTTTGCCACCACGTGACATACCTTGAGAGTCATAGGATAATATATTTAAGAGCTTGTCTTTTTTAATTAATGTCATTCCATAGTCATAGTCGGCAGTGGAAACATCGAGACCTTCTTCAAATATCGAGAGAGCACTGTCTATAAAGTCGGGAAAAGAAAAATAGGCATGTTCTTTTACCTTGGTTTTTGTGTGAATGATGTGCCAAAATACCACACACTGGCGAGCATAATGAGTGATCAGCAGTCTTCGATTTTCTTCTTGTGCCAGTAATTTCATGTCGGGTGGCAAATAATTCTTTTTTCGATAAATATCTACCATCATTCTCAAGTGTTGGGTATTTGGCAATTTTCTATTTTGTTGAGCATTGGCACACGATTTTTCGAGATCTTTTAATAGTTCTGCATCCATTCTTGCCTTGTTGTTGTCATAGCTGTCTAGATGTTTTTCAGAAAACACTTGGGAACATCGTTGGAGAGCCATTCGAAAACAGTCGTCCTTGGGTGAAAGCGAGGCAGCGGAAGAAAAGGAGAATGATTTTTTCTTTTTCCATTCTGAATTGGCAAAGTCTGGATTCGTACAATTTGCTACAAGACTCTCGACGCCCATTGACGAAAAACTACTCTCGTGTTTCTTTGAAAAGCCTTCTTTAAGCGGATTTTCAATACCGCGTCTGGCATTTTCACGTGCAAATGTAGATATTTCCAGAGGCTGTTCAAGAAACAAGTCGCTTGAACTGCGACCAGAAACGGAACAAATGAGAGCACGCCCCTTTCTATCCTTGACCTTGCGCGCCATGCAATATTTTTCATGACAAGCATGATGAATTCCAGTCTTTTTGCAAATGTATAGATAGTCAACCACATAGAGTTGAGTATGGTGAAGAGAGTGATCATCGAGCGATGCACAATGATTCTCTACGCATACGTGGTAGGCGCCGCCTTCTTCTGTCTTGAACGCGGTGGCATTAACGAGATCCATTTCACATGTCTTTTGAGCGCTTTCTGCACACAGTGTACACGATTCGTGACGTTCAAGTCGTTTGTCACGTGTGTGATAGGGCATTTTTCTGATTTCATCAAGCTCTTGGCAAAAAATGGGAACTCCGCTGCATTCATGTTTTTTGTTGGCGTCATAATACCAAAATGTCCAAATGCGCTCCTTCCATATTCTAGCAATCTCATTCCACACTGCCTCTAATTCAGCTCTAGAATCCATTGCCGTTTTTATAGAGGATGCGCTTTTTAATTTTTCCATTTCTTTAAATGCGCTGTCAATGTCTTCTTTAGAGGCGAGTTGTTGTTGTTGTTGACGAATAGGAGCAGGAGCAGGAGGTGTAATAATAAATGAACCACGTGTGTTTATCGAAAAAGAAGAGTCAATAAACGCTTCTTCTTCTTGTCTTTTTCTCTTTTTAACTAGTATTGGAATCGACGACGACGACGACATTCTCTCTCAGAAAAAAGATAAAAATGAAGAAGCGTTTAATTTTAAAGGTCATCAGCCGGAGCTACAATGGCTTCTTGTCTAGGTTTCTTGTGGTGGTCATACGGAGTGACTGGATAGAGCCAGTGGTAAAAGATGTTTTTGCAAAAAGAGAGCTCTGGAGAGACACGAACAATTTCTCCAAACTCGGCGTCGGTGACATCCTTTGTGACATGGTTGATGCTCAACTCTGGATTCTTGAGAATCTTTTTCTTGATTTCATCGGGACAGACTGCAATCAAGGTTTGAAGGCCATTGGAAATTCTCTTGAAAAATTCTTCAGGAGTGACATTGGCGCGAGAAAACATGTCGACATCTTCGCCCTTGGGGTTTTGGCGCTTTGAGTCGGCCTTGGTCATCATAGACTTGGCAAAGATGGCAGAGATCTTGTTCTTCTTGATTGTGTCGGTCATGCGGCTTTTTTCAGCTGGAAGCGCATTTACCGCAGGTTCGCTGCCACGTTTTCTCTTTTTGCCTTCGCTTTCAGAAGGTGTGGCCGCGGCCTTTTTGCCTCCTTTGGACTTTGGTTTTGCTGGTTCCTTGGAGAGCTTGGATGCAGATTCCATGTCGATATCGTCGGAACTAAATGCGACCGTCTTGGCTTTTCTTGCAGCAGCGGGAGCAGCAGACGTTTTCTGCTTTTTCTTTTTCAGACCCTGCTCTTCCTCGTCTTCTTCTTCTTCTTCGTGTCCAGATGCGTATTCAATGTGGTCGTCTGGGACAACGAGGTTTGGGTCATCTTCATCTTCTTCGAGTTCCTCCTCGTCTTCGTCTAGGTCTTCTTCGACATCATCACCGAGTTCCTCTTCGTCGTCTTCTTCTTCGTCTTCTGCTTCATTGTCGACGAATTTTGCAGCACCATTGCGAGGTGACTTTTTTGCTGCCTTTTTCTTTTGAGAAGGGAGAATAGACTCTTCCTCTTCTTCATCGACAATCTCTTCTTCTACTTCGACTGGTTTCTTTGCAGCAGCAGCAGCAGCATCTTTTTTGGCTGGTGGAGCAGCAGCAGCAGGCTTTGTAGTGCCATTGCGAGGAGAGATTTTTGTTGCACTTTTCTTTTGAGGAGCCACAGCTGCTTCTTCTTCTTCTTCGTCGATGATTTCTTCTACTTCAACAGGTTTCTTTGTAGCAACTTTTTTCGCTGGAGCAGCAGCAGCAGGTTGTGTGACTGGCTTTGCAGCAGCAGGTTTCGATGGAGTAGCAGGTTTTGAAGGAGCAGCTTTTGCTGGAGCAGGAGTTGATTGTGTAGCAGGTTTCGAAGGAGTGGCGGCAGCAGCAGGTTTGGGTGTAGCAGGTTTGGATGGAATAGAAGCAGCAGCAGGTTTGGGTATAACAGGTTTGGATGGAGTAGAAGCAGCAGCAGCAGGTTTGGGAGGGTCGATAGGTTTCTTAAAAGAGGGAACATCTTCCACTTCTCCTTCTTCTTCAACAATCACTTCATCGTCTTGCACAATTTCTTCTTCATCAACGGGAGGATCCATAGTCTTGGTGGAAATATCAATAGTAGTAGTTGTCATTGTTGTCGTCGAAATTTGATTGTGAGAATTTGCTAATTTTAACGTCTGTCGTCCGAGATCTAAAATAAGAGAAGCTCTTGCTGAAATTTTTTCGAGTAAATCACTGTGCTGGAGCGGCGTCTTGTTTATCCGTTTTTGAAATCGTTCCAGCCGAAAGACGGGTAGTGCAAATCGTCGATTTTCAGAAACTTGATAAAGGACAGAATTGTAATCTTGAATTTGTTTGATTGGAATGCGCCATGGTATAGAGTTGTCGACGATCGTCGATGAAAGTTCATAAAATTTTCCCTGTCTTGTCTTTACAGCGTAAAACCATTGCTGCGTTTTGAAATAAAAAACGTGATTCTCTTGCACCTTTTCCACGGCAACGTCTTCTGGAACGAGTATATAGAAAAAGCATCGACAAATAGGCAGAGGCGATGCAATGATGCTGAAAATATCTGAATAGTTTAACTCTTGTCCGGTGTAGATAACTCGAGCTTGAGTTTTGATTGTTTTCTTCTTGTATGGCCATCGTATGAGTGAAACGATGCGATCGTATTCCTTGTTTTCCTTGACTTGAACTTGGTTGTAGAGTGGATGACGTTTTCTAGTGGCAGATTCTCGCCTTTTTATCCATTTCTTGACTAATTCTTCGAGTGCAAACGTACCATGAGTTTTGATTTCAATGCACGGTAGGCAATAGCTGTTTCCTCCATAGTGCCGGAGAGTATCACGAAATACTTGTTCTGCCAAGCAGCTATCGTGAAAGACGTGGCCACAATGTTTGCATTGAATCGTTTTGTCCTTGGACAATGTATTTGCACAAAAGATGCAGCAAGACATCCACAAGTGTTCAACCAGGCAGTACGACGGAACGGCCGTTGATTTGTTCTCGATGTTTTCTATTTCTGGAGTTTTGATGATCTTAGAGAGTGGTATTGTTTCGTCCACTACCTTATTGCGTGTTACAAATTCGAGAAATGGCAGAGACTCTTGTTGGTTGTCATCGTCGCCGATGAGTTGTATTTTTTCTTGATGTATCTCATCGCCACCTTTTTCGTCTTCTTTATTCATATATTCGTCCAAACGAGATAGACTAGCTTGTTCTTGTTCGTTGAGCATTTTTGACAGGAGAAAAAAAAGCAAGTTAAAAAAAATTAAATTTAAACAATGGACATTTTTTTTCTGCTCTTTCTGTTTTTTTTTCTATTTCTTCTCAAAAAGAAGATATTAAAAAAGTGGCTTGTTGAAAAATTCCTATCCCTAAATATATAAGCCACAAATACAAGTGTCAATTCATCGACCGGTCCACTCTTGAAAAAAAAAGAAAAATGTCGACACCCATTCGTTCATCTCCTCTTCTTGCGTCTACAAGATGGGCAGTAAATGAGTTCAATTGCCACATTGCCAAGGAGATCTCAAACATTGATCAGACGCTTTCGTTCAACATCAATGTGAAAAAGATGCTCAAGGAAGGTGCGTCGTCTGTGAACGACTGGAAAATAGGTTCATGTGAAAAGTATGTATCGGCTCTTTTTCTTGCCTATATCGAACTCGGTCGTCGCCTGTTTGAAGAGGGACTAAAAATGGTTCAACTGTGGAAAAAGTATCAACCCCAGGCTGAAATTCCAGAAAATCCCGTAGAGTGCTACATTGAGTCTGTCGTTGCAGATCCAGTCAAGCTGAAAATTGAAGGAATACCGTCGCAAGAAATCTATTCCGACTTTACTTTTCATTTTTTTGTCAGAAAAGTAAACCTCCCCGAAGTCAACATTTCTCCCCAACAACAAGATCAAGTGCAACAAGACGACGACGAGGAGGGAGGAGAACAAACAACAGAGGAAGGAGGCAAAGGAAAGGGCAAAGGAGGAAAAAAAAGGGGAAAGAAAGGCGCGCCACGTGGTATTCCAGACCATGAAAAACCAGAATTGGATGCTCGAGTGGTGTGGGCTAAAATGTTGTCAGACATTTTTGCACTTCACGATAGTTCCAAAAAGACAGGCGCTAGCATCCAGTCGAGAGCTGTTGCAGATGCACTCAAGAACATCAAGGCTCACGAGAAATGGAAGACTTTGAAAAACATTCCACTCTTGGCCACTCTCTATGACTTTTACACGGGACACACCAATGCAGCAACAAACTATGAAAAGTTTAACACAACCACTCTTGACAGTGATTCAAATTTGTTTTGTGCAACAAATATGTTTTCCAAAATGACGCTTGCGTCTGCACGTAGTCGTGACTGTGTCGAAGAACAGGGCGCAGAGGCCATTTGTCGACGCCTTTTCCAATACGACAATGGTCGCAATATTACCGTTCGACCCACTCTAAGAAAGTACTGGCTCAAAGTGAATCCTGCCGAATGGACTCCTGAATCCATGTTTAACCGTGTGCTACCTTGGAAACAAGGCGATCAAATGGATAGATTGGCAGCTGCACTTCCAATGATTCTAGAAGATTGGCAAAGTCATTCCAATATCTTTTCTCGTTTTAAGGACGATTCGGCAAATGAACAAGGAAACATTCGTACCTCTGTGGATTCAGATGGAAACATTCAATTGCTCGAAACTGAATCAAGTGAATTCAAAAATCAAGAAAAGGAATCTGATCGTCATCGCCAAGCCATGCGCGAGATGATCAAAGAGATGAACCTCGAAGACATGTTTAGCGTTGACGGTCCTTCATATGATCCCAATTCTCTCGAAGCAGCCGACGGACGTTCCATTGGCACCTATATTACACCTGCCATCCAAAATTATGTATGTGTCTACAGCGGACTCGTCGAATTCGGACAACAAGCAGAAAAGGCACTCTCTTCTCTCCAGAACCGCCTCTTGAACGAAAAGGGAGATCTCTATGGAAAGTTTAATGCACCCAAAGCCATGCTTTACAAGTTGAGAAAACTTGTTCAGCAATACCTTTTCAAAGAGTTTATGGAAAAGTGTCGCTCTGAATCATCCGACATTTCTCCAACAGGCAAGAAAATCTACAAGTACATTAAAGATTCTGGACTCTACTCCAAGGCTGCCACAGTGTCGTATCAGAAAAAGGACAAGTCTCTGTCTACTTTTGCCAATTGGGAAATTATCCAGTATGCCTATGAAGATCAAATCAATTTTGTCGCAGGAACGCATCGTTATCATCGTCTTGCCAACAAGTACAAGTTGGACGCCTATCGTCCTGATCTCGATTCAATTCATCTCAACATGTTTACCAACTCTGAAAAGGGAGCCACTGGAAAAAGTTGGCTATGGAACAAGATGATCAAACACTCGATTCCAGGAACGGTTATTCAAGAAAGTCATCGCTCAACACAGGCCGAGATGGTTGATTCTCTCTATGAAAGTGACGAAATTGTCGTTTTCCATGAACTCGACCTTTCGTTGATCGATGAACGTACCAAGGGTGGCGCTGATCCCAATCGCTCTCGTCTGTTTAAGGAGCGTATTACAAGCAACGAAACCAATGCGCGAAGAAACGAAAAGGACCCCGAAACAGGCGCTCGTTACACCAAGGAAACTCGTACCGAAAGAATTACCGTCTTTTTTGGTTCCACAAACAAGGATCTAGACGCCATTATGGAACCTGCTATGCGTTCTCGTGTCCACGCCGTCTCTTACCAAGACAATATTCACTTTAAGAATATTAGTGCATTGACTGTGATTGAAAACATTCTCAGTACCTCTGATAGAAGCGTTTCCAAGACACTTATTACCGAGTCTCACTTGATTCAAGCACTCGTATTTGAATTGGAAAAGATGATGCTTTGTCGTATCATTGCATCTCCTTCGACTCATGTGAGCAACATCATTCTCTTGCTTCTTCAAGAAGGACTTGTTGAAAAGGGAATCTGCAAGGCATCTACTCGTGATATCATGCGAACTCAGTTGCTGGCTCGTCTCAATTGCATTTTGGACGCTGTCGTTTCTACTTTTTTCTTTCCTGGAGGCAAGCACTATGGAAAAGAGATTGTTCCAGAAATGCTGCTCGACCTCGAGCCACTCTTGTATTGCAAGATTCAACACGTTGTAGACGCCATTGGTACTCAGATTGATCTGTATGTGGATGAGACCGAAGCAAATGTATTGAAGATCATTCGCGCCAAGATTTCCGTTCATCCAGAGACTGTTCAATACAAGTATTATGACGGAACCTTTTCTGAAAAGGCCAAAGACACTGGAAACAATGGCGGCAAGTATGGAATGAACCACTTTGAAGATCCTTCCTATTTTGCATTCAAGAAAAAGATCAACCACGAGTTCCCTCTCATCAGCATTGCAGAATCTCTCAATTCTTTTGCCAAGACTCTGGCCTATGATGATCACAAGAAAAACAAACAAGTTATGGATGCTGCCGACATTCCCTCTACCTTTTCCATTATGCGTGTGCTTCGTAATTGGTGTGAAAAGAGTATTACAGCAAAGCGATATGCTCGTGACCCTGCCTCTCGAGAAATTGTGCCTCTCGAAAAAGAGCCTATTCACCAACCTGTCGCCGAGAATAGCGATCGCATCTGGTACTATCTCCACTATGAATTTGTCATGGGAAAACCATCAGTCGTTGAAGAACAACAACAAGGAGAAGAAGAGGAAGAGCAATTGATTGAGAGCAGTGGAGATGAACAAGAGGATGAACGCCGTATCCAAGAATGGGACCAACGTCTGGGAAGCGAGTCTGTTGTATCTCTTAGAAAAAAGCAAAACGAAAAATCCATTCTCAAACATGCTGGAATGTTTGGGCGAGACGCAATCAAATCTGAATTGGAAAACATCTTGTGTCGTCGCTATCAATTGCCACAGCGCCTCATTTTTGACGTAGACACCAAGACTGGATACATTCGAAATGTGATTGAGATCACCGAAGACCAACTCAAGAATGCACCCTACCTTGTGATTCCCTCACCTATCTACATGGATGAGATTTGCACCATGCTCCTCTCTGACAAGCTTGAATATTTGGATGAATTCAGACGTGCTCGTGGAATCATGATTGGTACTGACCTCGACACCTATGGTATGATGGAGAGAAACAAGATTCTCTACATTAGCCAAGACAAGATTGATCCCAATTTCAGATCGTTGGATCTCTTTCGACTCGACACTGAAAAACAAAATCACGAAGAAACCGCCGAGGCTGCTTCCAAGCATCAATACCTTCAACGAGACGACGACTATGATCAAGAAGAAGATGAAGGAGTTTTTTTCCTTGGTCGTCACCTTCGTCGTGTCATTGATATTGTGGAGATGAGCAAACAACGAGACATTGGACAGAGAATCGAGAATGTCTTTTACAAACTCGACAATAATAGCGTAGAGTTCAATGACGAGGAGGATGTGGCGGCGCAAGGAGAAGATGACGCATTCCATCCCGAGGACTACATTGTAAGAGACGCCTACTATGATGAGATGAACGACGTGCAAGTTCATCCACTCTATCACTGGCAATTAGAGAGTATGCCAGATGAATTACGTGACAATCCAGTCGAGTACAAAAAAGTCTGTACCCATCCACTCATTCGTGAATGGTTTGTGGACGAGCGCTATTATGTAGACACCCCCATGAAGAGCTACCCTAGAGAAGCCATCAAACAACACAGCGAAAGAAAGAAGACTCAGTTCAATCTCATGAAGGAATTTGCCAAAAGTGATGCAAACATGAAGCAAGCGCTTAGAGATTGCATGGTTTATTGTGCAGAGCGTGGAATTCAAGTTGATTCCACTGATGGCCTGTTTACCACGTCGAATATTACCGCAAGATTTTCAGAAGTTTCTGCATTGTCCTCAGCCGCGTTATCTCTTAAAAGATCTCGTACCTATATTCGTGGAGTCGAGTCGTCTGGAAGTGGTGTTTCCGAAATACAATCAATTCAAGAAGAAGAAGAAGAAATGCCTTTGAAAAAGAAGAAACAGAGCAATTCTCACTTTTCGTCAATCTTTTCCAAAAAGTCTGCCACTTCTCGCAAGCCAGTGGTGGTGCTCAGCGAGGTCTCTCAAGGAGATTTACCTGAATCAATTTGGTAGAAATAAAGGTTATTAGAAGAGAAAAAAAAGAGTGTTTTTCAAATCCAATTTTTTGAAAGACAAAAAAAAATGAAACGCGAAACGTCTCGCCAAATTCCAATACTTGCGTCTGTTTCCATTGGAGTTTTACTTTTTCTAGTTATTCTTATTCTGTTGGACTGTTACAATATCAATGCTCCCGTCCTTGGACTTTCGGTGCCAGTGTGGTCTGTTTTATTTGGCGCTCATGCCATTTTTCAAACATTGATTGGAATTCTCATCCTTGTGCACTATCCATTGAATGGTCACGAAAGTGGAGACAGTCGTGGCGAACGAAGAGATGGAATAATCTACAATTCTGAAATGATGCGAATCTTTGTTGCCTATGTACTCGGTGGAACTCTTCTTTTCACACTATTCATTTTTGTACCTGTCTCTGCCACCTATTCGGAAAACATTTTTCGTGTGAGAGATTACCTGGTCATTTTCTTTTCGTGGTCTCTGCCTGCATTTGCAATCTATGGACTCTACATCAAGAGTTGGTGGAAACTTTATTCATAACGCAACCTCGCTACAGCGGAGTGGCGTCTTTCATGACGCTTGTGATAACGCACCATCAATATAAATCCTAGAATGAGAATTGCAATAAACATGTATCCAATCGCCATTAAGAAATAACTTGTCCACTTGTAAATACTTGCTGCCGAAAAGAGAGCCACAAAGATGGCCCACCACAAGTAGAGTCGATGAGGAATGTCTTTAAATAGAATTGTCTTTCTTTTGAATGTCGACTCTTTTCCGTAATAGACAAGATCGGGTGGGAAAAAGGCAGCATCGACAATCACGAGAGTGTCTTTTACATTCCATTTGGATGCGATCCACATCCAAAAAGGAGCCCATACTGGCACTATACAAAGACCAATTGAAAAGAGAGCTGGATCGCCAAAATAGAAGAAAGCACCTCCAAAGGCAGCACTGATGAGAATCAATTGGAGTGCATACTTGAAAAAGAGACCCCAGTGAAACAGTAGACGCGTTTTTCCAGCGCGATTCTTAAATTCACACCAAAAGGTAAAACGGTAGTTCCAACGAATCGCTCTCAAAAAGAGTTCGGCGCATACAATGGCAATGAACGCAGCAGTGAGGTCGCTCAGTATTGCATCTTGTACAGTTTCGGTAAGTGTCTGTCCATTAATACTCGCGTCTGGCCAGATGGCAAATACGAGAGATTCTAACCATTCAGCAAACACGACAAGTCCCATCGTGAACCAAAAAGACCGATATTGAACATAGGTTGAAAAGGGGACAAGAACATGAAGAATGGGCCATACGTCGTATTCGTTTAAAAATGCCCATTGAGGCGGAAGAGCGGGAAGTCCAGCTGGTGGGACACCTGGCACGCTTGTGGCACTTCCCATCGTGTATGAGATGGGAAAATGTTTCTCACTCGTTCTATTTTACAAGAAATCTCTTTTTGAAATATGGCATTTTCGGCTTTAAATGGAGAAATATAATAATCATATTTTTTTTTTGAGAAAGAGACTGCCGTCATTAAAAGGAGTGGAACAAAAAGGTATCACCTTTCTTCTTCTTCTTTGACCAATGTAAACATAGAGATTTCTGGTGGAACAATAGCATGCTGTGCGATTACTTTCACTTCGATCAGTAGACTTGTGCAGATGCCTATGTCAACAAACTCAAATTGCCCAGCATATTTCTCTGAGAATAATTCCTTTCGCAATCGATGATCGAATAATAAAAACAAGTAGCATTCGTTACATTGCAAATTTCGGTCATCTAACGAATTTATCGACGCTAGTTTAAGTCGTCTGTGAATCACGTAGTCTGAGCCTTTGTATAACACAGCGACTCTGTTATGACCCAACGATCGATCAGTAGCAACAACGGTGTCGTGTTGTTTGAGATTTAGGCTTTCAGCGAACACGTGTTCAAGGTCGTCCATATTATCAAAGACATCCGCTTTCAAAACATAGCGATGTATTGACGAATGTTTTTGTGTGCGTGAATCACTTGATTGGGTGGCCATCTTTCTATAAAAAAAAAGATCATTAACGTTATATGAAAAAGCAATCATATTTTTTAATTATAGCACGACATTCAGACACTAGTTTTTTTTTCAGAAAACAAAAATGCAAGGTAGAAAAACAAATAACAAACAAGGAAATGATTGATCTTTTTCTTTCTTTCAGCATCGAACGAGAAACTATCGTTTGAAATCAATGTCAAAAGAGACGATGAGCGAAAGGAAGACCCTATATCGTTTTGTCTCAAGAGCAAACAAGATGGCGTCTTTTTATGCATGCAAGGAAATCGTCAAACTCTCTACGATCTTCTTTCAAGTGCTCGATGGGCGATTTCAAGAGTCGACGACAAGGAGTATTTACATACCACGTTTGAATATGACGAATTCGACCTTTGCATGATTCCAGAAAGCGAGTTTGAGCTTCATCAAACCACTTCATCGAGTGTATTTTCACACACCACCGAGAAAATAACGCCGCCCCCTTCTCCGAAACGAGACGACGACAACGACGACCAAGAAGACAAGAAGGAAAAAGAGTCAACGATTCCTCCAAAAAAAGAAGAGCCCAAATTGATCCTTCTTCCCAAAAAAGAAGAGCAGCAACAGCAGCCAAAGCCAGAGATTCAGGTGGAAAAGAAAAAAGAAAATGCATTGCCTAGAAAAGAAGAGCAGCAGCAGCAGCAGCAGCAGCAGACATCAAGGCGATTCAACGACAAGAGTTTGTGGGAAGAAAAGGTTTTTCTTTTTTCGGTTGCTCTTTTTGTTTACTCTTTTTTTTTTCAAAAGAAGAATCACAAGCGCCCTAGATCTCCATCTCCAAAAAGACGTCATTCTCCTCCGCCGCCACGCAGATATCGATCTCCGTCTCCTCCTCGATATCAATATTATCGCGGTAATGCAAAGTCGACACACGATCGAATGAACCACGCTGCCTACTGGAATCAATACTACAATCATTTTCAGAATATGGTGCCATCGATGAATCGTGTCAGCGATCATGTATCCTCAGCAAATAGATATGATGAACGAGAAGCTCGTCATATTATTGTAGACAAGAATGGACTTCCAGTCGTATCTTTCAGGCAGCAGCAGCAGCAACAACAACAACAACCAGTCCTCTATGATCACAGGGAATTTCCAATTCCAAAACGCGCCAAGATCTAAGTGTGCGTGTATTTTCCAAATAATGAAAATGAATTGTAAAACAAGTAGAACGTGCGTAGATCTTTAAAAAAAGCAACTCTTCAATGGGAATCGGAATTGAGTTTACATGGACCGCGGATCCTCTTGTCGAATCTCCTGCGGCATGGGATACTGTTGCATTTTTTTTCTTGGGTTTCTACACCCTTTTTTGTGTCCTCGTCATCTCTTTGGTTGTCTATTATCAAAAAAGATATGCTCCATTGCGTGCCAAGAGCCCTGGAAAATTAGTCGCGGCTCTCATTTTCTCTCTTGTCCATCTGTGGTCGTTGATTGTTTCAAATGAACAAATTGAAATCACCAAGACATGGTCTCATCACAATTGCCCTGCATGGAATTTTTGGCTTCCCTATTTCATTGGGCTCAATTCATGGTTTATTTTCATGATTGACCGAATGATTACCTATGGTCTTGTCTTTCAAAACGACTGGGATATCACAGAGTGGCGTCGGATCGCACTTCTTAAAACTATCATCTATGGCTTTTTATCCATGCCCACTCTTGTCATTTGTATATTAGATAGCGCATTTGGAATGTCTTATTATCAAGAAGATCTCCATGCGTGCGTCTCTACCATACCCGTTAAAGTTTGTTTATTGACCGACATTGTCATCTATATGATTTTTATGGCACTCATCAATGGTTATTCGAATCTCCAAATAAGACTGTCTTTTTTCAATGAATCTAGAGCTCTCAATCATTCACTCTTGTATGGATTTTTGACTTTGATTGCGTTTGCCATCATCAACTTTTCTGGACTCCAGTCTCTATCATTTTGGCGCTCTCTCCAATTGGAACTCTTGCTGTGCATGTATCTCTTTTGTTTTCTTAGACTCGCGGGCTATACTCTCTACAAGGCCATTCGAAACGACCATCAATATGAAGAAGATTTTCATCAAGACATTGATCCTCATAGATTGATTCGTATTCCACGGTCTCTGCCTGAACTCTTGACGAGACCCGAAATGATTGAAGACTTTCTAGACTTTTGTGCTACTCAAGAAGCATTTACAGTGTTTCTCGACCTGGAGCGAACTAAATCTCGAATCATGACTCCGCTTGTGTATGTGGCATGCATTCGAAGTGCCAGAAAGATCAACATCTATATGGGTCAAGACTCTATTGATGCTCTAGACAAGTTTTATAATCTCTACTTTGATGAATCACTCGACCAACGTGGAGAGTATGTACTTGTAAAACCCCACATTTTGATAGACTTTAGAACTCGCCTCGATGAGTACCGAAAGGACGGACAAATCAATGATGCTACATTTTTACATCCACTACTCACCGACTTGTTTTTCATTCTTGGTGGCCACTATTTCAAGAATTATATTACATTGCGCGCACGTGCTTTTATTCAACAACACAATCCAATTGCCACTGAAACCACTTTTCGTCTAGCAAATCAAAATTTATTATTGGAAATGCCATTGATGGTACGTCGTACTGTAGTAGATCACAAGGCGTCGTCAACCTCGATGAAAAATGAAGAATAAATAAAATTTTGACCTCTTTTTTTTTTGACCTCTTTTTTTTTGACCTCTTTTTTTTTGACCTCTTTTTTTGACCTCTTTTTTTTTGACCTCTTTTTTTTGACCTCTTATTTGACCTCTT